>ERZ1740067.7-NODE-7-length-292407-cov-45.610299_pt1 | contig 292407 bp, 262 predicted proteins | sample MGYA00581736_ERZ1740067 | MGnify/ENA primary metagenome ERZ1740067 (study PRJEB43018, sample SAMN04849236) | marine metagenome | isolation source: floating plastic debris | place: Pacific Ocean | collected 2008-08-27 | study: EMG produced TPA metagenomics assembly...
GTCATGCCACAAGGGTCAGACGTCGCGCACCACCCCAACATCGGCCCTGGCCCTGCCAGTGACGGGGCCCGTTTACCAGAATGCAGATACAGATGGCTCAGGACCGCCGCGCTGTTGCGCTGCCCCTCACCGATCAAGGTCATGCCGTTCGCGACAAACTCCTTGATGGACACCTATCCGCCATGGACGCGCTTCTGGCATCCTTGTCCGAAAGGGAACGCGCTTTGCTCGACGGCATTTTGGGCAAAGTCCTTACCGCTATGGACACCACGGTATCCGAACGACGCACGCTATGCCGACTTTGCGACGTTCAAGTTTGTTCGAAATGTCCAATACCGGCCAGCGAGGGGAAAGTGGTTTGATTCTGCAGAGGTCGAAGCGATAGGGCCAACTGTGCTAACCAGCAAAAGCCCCCATTCGCAGATTGCGCAGCATTCCTGAGTTTGGGCTCATTCGAGACCTTCACGGCGCCTTGCGCGAACGACCGCAACGGTGGGGCAAGGGTGGCACAAGTCGGTCTCACTCCGTCAGCGAACCGAAACCCAGCTTCCGTTTGCCCAGATAAGGCACGCCCTACATCGGCCCCGCCGCCAACATCCTGACTCCAGGCAGTAACTAAACCAAGCTCTAAATCCAGTTGCCGTTACACCGGAGTAGGGCAGGTGGGCGAAAGTCATTAGTTCGCTTACTCGAACCCGTAGTTCCCTTCGTAATCACGCCAGTCGACAAAACCGATCGATGCCAGATGCTAGGGCAGTTTTCGCCCCATCGTTCGAGGCTAACATGCGCGGACCCAAGGCCGGATTGAAGTGATGTCGATGAACCCGAGGTGGCTTTCAGTGGTTTTGTCGTATCGTGTGGCGACGCGGCGGGCGTTCTTCAGCTTGTTGAAGCATCGTTCACCATGTTTCTGAGCCGATACAGCCCATGGTCCACCCTGACGCGCATCTTGCGCATGGGGATTGGCGGCAGGATGTCGCGCTCAGGCATCGTTTTCCGAATGCAATCCGCATCATATCCGCGATCTGCCAGCAGCACCTTGGGTTCTGGCAGGTTGTCCGCCATCATCAGGTCAAACCCCAGACAATCCGACGTTTGACCTATAGTGATCTCCGTTCTCATAGGCAAACCGTGCGCGTTGACGCGGAGGTGGATCTTGGTCGTGAAGTGGGAGATGGCCCAGAAAACAGTCCATTGGACTGTTTTCCCATCGGACGCTCTTAAACGGCCAAAACTCTGTTGCGGAGTCTCCCTTTTGCGCCCGCTGCTTAGTGATGGGCGCGGAGGGCGGTGCTGTCCGCGGCCCGGCAGGCGGCTTTGCCGCCGAGAGGGATCATTTGCAGTGCATCCGGCACGGCTCCGCTTTGGTTCAGCACCTCGAGAATATCTTCCCACAGCCCCGCCAATGTCCAACGCCGAAACTGCTTGTAGACGCCTGATCATTTGCCGAAGTCTTCAGGCAAGTCTCACCACGCCGATCCCGTGCGGGCTATCCAGAATATCCCATCCAGAACAAGGCGATGGTTGGTAGGTTTGCGGCCATTGGGGGCGCGGATGGCAAGAATAAAGTGTTCAAACAGCGACCATTCCTCGCCGCTCATAAGGTCTCGGGCAAGATGGCCTCCATAGCAGATACCAGCTCGAAGCACGCCTGAGCCACCGTGTGAATCCCTTTTGTCAACACAGCATAGTTTGATGAGAGTGTATGAGGCCATGGGCGACGCAGCAGAGATGGCCAGCCAACATCGGAAGCCCTGAGAATGATGAACTGTCGGTTCGTGCTGGGCTGGACATCGGGTTCAAGCCGGATCAGCAGCGGCTTGCCAGTTCGAACGTTTTAAAAGCGCAGCGCATCTTTTGGGTCATTGCGCGAAGTCGGCTGGTAGACCAGGAGGCGGATTTGCCGTTCGAGCCGTTGAAGTTGCTACGCATTCACTGGCAGGATGAGTGCACGTGCCGCACTGGCGTTTCTGCGGGCGGTAAGCCGAAAATCGATCAGCTGGCCGCGCTGATCGACAACCTGCCGCAGATAGCACCACCGCCCGTTGACCCGCACATAGGTTTCGTCTCTTATCCGACAGGCGATCAAAAAGTGATCTGCCGAGAGTGCACGTGCCACTGCAAGCCGCGCCAGGAACGATGCTAACCGTATGATTGCTTGCGTATCGCCGGTCCAAATTTCTGGACACACCGGTAGATCGTCGCCGAATAAACCGTGATCCCGCGCTCGGCCAAAAGGTCCCTTACATCACGATAAGATAGTGGGTATCGGCAGTATCAACGGACCGCCAGCGGATCACATCTCTGGGAAGGCGGTGTTGTTTGAACGGATCGCGGCGTGACATGTGTAATCCTCCTATATGAGTGCGGAACAGCACTCGCCCTTCGTAGAAACTAATGCAACAGAGCCCCTAAATCCGACTGGCCAGCGCAGCTAACGCAACAGAGCCCGTTTCTACGCTATGAATCCCGTGCTTTGGCCAACGCCACTACGTAGATCAAAGGATGAAGGCCTGCCTGACGATTTGGTATGATCTACTCCGAAACGACCCCTCCAACAAACCCGTTGTATCGGAGTTCGAAATGACACAGATCGCCAGTCCAGTCGGCACCGAAAACACACAAGGGCCCAGAGCGCCCGATTCAGAGCAGGTCGCGCCGAAAGTTGGCGGGCGTGTGCAAGCGGCGCAAACGAAGTCGCAGCAGAAATACAAGCAGATTGCAAACAACGATGAGGCCTGGGACAACTTCGCCTTCGCGCTGACAGGCAAGACAGCCGCCGAACGTTCGCCAGAACAGAACCGCAAACTGAACCAGCTGCGTAAAGAGATGCAGGAGGGCAGCATCGCGCCGGAATTTATCGAAGCGGACCCCGCGAATTCCTCTGGACCAAATCGCTTGCCACGCGGAGCTCGTGGCGCATTTGTGGACGATGGCGCGGGAGGAAGGGTGTTGATCGCGCCGCATCTGCGGGGTCAGCAGTTGCAACAGACGTCTGACGAAGAACAGGGCGAGGCCATCGCCGCCCGCGCCAGTGATCTTGGCCTTGACCTAGCAGATGGCGATGCTGGCGCAAGGGCCAGACGCGCAGCGAACGGCGAGACGGTCAGCCGGGACGCGCACGCCGCACTTTTTAGGGACAGCGCCAGCGACACGGTCATGGTTATCTCAGAGGGCGAGGTCGTCTTTGCCGAAGCCGACGCCGGTCCCACACCGCCCAGCATTTTAACGCCAGAAACGCAGTTGGCTTTCTTAAAAAGTTTCGACTCAGATGGCGACGGCTATCTCGATCACTCGGAATTGCAGGCTGCGCTAGAGGCGGCCGGTGCCGGCGGAGACAACATCCGCCCGGAACAACTCAATTATCTTTTGACGAACTACGGCCAAAACGTCGGAGGAACGTTCCAAATTCCACTGACGGCCGAAAAGACCACAGAGGAAAGTGGGAATGTCGGCGCGAAAGAAATGCTAGAGCACGGGGCGGTCCGCCTTTCGGACGACGGAATGACCCTTCAAGCCGATCTGACGCGAATTCCGACATCCGTTTGGGCTTTCTCGATCATCAAGTTCACCGCCCAGCAACGCAGCGCCACCGACGGCCGCCCCGTGACTGTCCAAGAGGTGCAACAGACAGGGATCACAGCCGCCGAACTGGATGATGCAACGGATCATTTTTTCGGTGATTGGATGCCCCTACGTGAAGACAGCCGCGACCTGCTTGCACGACGGTTTGGGTCGGTCAGGGGCGGCACCGTGACGCTCGACAAGGCAGAGCTGACGCATATGTTCGACCGAGGCGCCATCACGCTTTCTACTGGCGGGCAAGACGATTTCATCCCGATCTCGGTCAATACCGATGCCACACCGAACCTGTCCAACGGCGCAGAGGCGTCGCGATACATGATGAATTTCGCGGGCGATGACGGCGTGCTGAGCGAAGCCGAGATGGCGAACGCTTTGGAAGACCTGCCTGGCGATCCCCCCTTGTCCCAAGAACAGATCCATACCCTTATGATGTTCTACGGCAGTCAAAGCGACGGATCTTACTGGGTCTCGAACCACGGAACGCGCGAATATACTGGCGTTCTCGACGCCGATGCGATTGAACTGGCCGTCCAAGAAGGAGTTCTGGGCGTCAATGCAGAAACCGGATCTGTCCAGGTCGATTTCGGACAGATCAGCAGCAACCGCGCAACCACGGCGGCCTTTCAATACATTGCGGATCAACGTGGCGTTCCGATCGAAGAGGTCCAGTCAATTTCCGGCGCGGAACTGGATGACGTAACGGATCACGTGTTTGGCGACTGGATGCCGCTGCGCGGAGACAGTCGCGCGCAGATTGCAACCGCATTCGGCAGTCCCGATCCGCAGACCGGCGCGCCGATGCTTTCGCGCGACCAGCTCAAAGACGTATTCGACAGCGGCGCAATCCGCATCCATGGCGACACCGAAAAAGGCTTTGTGCCCATCACAGTCGACACAACCAAAGGTCCGTCCGATGCACCGAGTGGTTATGTGCCTGCCTCTTCGCCAAACATGCCCCCACTGCCCTATTCCGGCGAAGACCTGAGCGAGGTGCAGGATGAAAGCAGCCGCATCTTCATGAAAAATCTCAAAGCAGCCGCCGACGCTGGCGATCCGGATGCGAAGGCGCTACTTGATCTTTATAAGGCCTATTCACTGGGCGCGCGCGATCCGGACTTCAAAGGCAAGGTCGATCTTGACAAGGTCCACAAGGACATCCAAGCCTATCAGAAAAAAGACGGCATTCGCGCGATCCAAACTGCCTCTCTTGGCGAGGCGACGATGAAGATCTTCGGCAAGACGCCCAAACAGATGGCAGCCGAAACGCAAGCGGCGTTTCTGCAAAACCTTGAAACCCCGCAATTCAAAGCGCTGAGCCGCGACGAACGGATGGCTTACGTCAATGACAGCCTAACCATGATCGGGGCGCTGGACAGCACCGCCGGACGGCAAGCAGCAGATGCCTATATGAGCCACTACGCGGACGAAGTGCAAACAGGCGCCTATCTGCAGACCGCAAGCCACGAGGCGATCGATTTGGCTGTCTCCGACATGTTGACGATAGGGATCACAGGAGCGCGCACGGGTCTAACGCCCATCGACAAGATCTTTGGCAGCGTTGCGGCGCTGACCGACCCACAAAAGAAGGAGGCCGCCAAACTGTTGGCGCAGGCGGTTGGAACGCTCGCCAAAGGGAACAAACCACTCACTCTTGAGAACATGAACGCAGCCATCAACGCCATTCCGGCAAGCACCGAAGCCCGCAACGGCGTACTGGGCTTCGTGACCGGCGCACATGAGGCTGGCGCGCTGGGTACGCTCGGAGCAGCCTTGTCGGTGACCGCCTTTGCCCTCGATATGACCGGGAAAGGCGCCGACACGTCGAATGCCTGGGGTCGAGCCAATGCTGCGGCTGACTTCATGTCGATCATCGGTGAGGCCGGGAGCATCTATAACACGGGCAAAGCGCTGCGGAATTTCGGTATGAGCCGTCAGTCGATGCAGGACACTGCGGCGATTGCCAATGTCACGGAAGAGATGCGTGGTCGGCCGGGTTCAGCGACCGTCGAACAGGCCATTGAGATGACGGTGCAAGGCGATCGAGACGGGGCTGAGGCGTTGATCGCGCGGGATCCATCGGTCGCCAGTCAATTGTCACAGGATGAGATTGACGCCGCCTTGGATGCCGTCGAACGCGCCGCGCTGGCTGAGGATGGCGGGGCCTCGGTCGTTGCGGCTTTCTCGGAAAACGTGGCGTCAGAGGATACCGTGTTCTACACGGCTGAGTCTGAAATCTTCTACACTGCATCTTCCGGGAGTATTCTGTCTGACGAAACAGCCGAGGCGCTAGGGTCTCCTGTTGTTACGGATGGGGCGGGTCTGGTCAGGGCGCAGAGTGCACCAGCCGCGTTGGGTGAAGAGCCAGCGCCGTTAGATCCGCTTCTACCCGAGATTCTGCCAGACCCGCTACCCGTTGGACCGCCCGAAGTGCCAGAACCGGTAGCCGCCGCCCCGACGACCCAAGAGACAATTGCTGCGGGCGCCGTGGTCGAAGCGGAAGGAGCCGAAGTCGCGGCCAGTTCGGCCTCGTGGCTTACGTTCGGCTTGCAGGGGCTGGGCCTCGTCGGCAGCTCCGCCAATTTCATCTATGGTGCAGAACTGATCCACACGGGCCAGCAGCTCCAACGGAACGGAGACCCCGAAGGCGCTGTATTCGCCGAGATATGGGGATCCTCGCTGATCGTGGGTGGTGCCGCAGGCCTGGCCGCAACTGGGGGAAGCATGGCCGCAGGCTTACTGGGCTTTGAAGGTGCGGCGGCCGTTTTCGGACCCGTTGGATGGGTTGTCGGTGGCCTCGCTGCCGTCGTTGGCGGTGTTATGGCGCTCGGTTTTTATCTTCATGAACAGCAGCGACATAAAGAGGACAAACACGAAAAGAAGGCGTTCTTAGAAGGCCAGAACGCGACAGGCAAGAATTATCTCAATCCATAAGACAGTGCCGAAGCATCTGGCCCGTCGCATTATTCTGGACGGCGGGCCTGAAGCCAATTATCCAACCACAAACCGGCCACCGTTTCTGGCTCCGGCAATATCGACCGCATTTGCACCGCAACCAAAAGCCGGTGACCGCACACATTTCATATCTACGCATCATTCAAAAAGCAGCGTAAAGCGCAGCCGCGCAACGGAAATTTTGAGGCGGCTCAAAGAATGCGGGGCAAGTGAGAACCTTGACAAATCGCCGAGAACTTCCACCGAGGTTTTGCTTCGCTTCTGATGGTCAATTTCCCATTGGATGAAAAGGGAACGCAGTGAGATTACGATCAACTTTGCGGCCGCCCCCGCAACTGTAAGCGGTGAGCGAAGTCGGAAATGCCACTGAAACATCAATAGATGTTCTGGGAAGGCCCGACGAAGCTGCGACCCGCAAGCCAGGAGACCTGCCGAGGTGATCATCCTGTCTGGGCGCGGGGCGCGCCATAGGCAACGGGACACCCGTAGCGATGACATTTTTTCATCGTCTGCGGGGGAGCATCCCACCAAAGACAGCAACTGACTAATCGGTCAAACGGCCGACTTCTGGGGACTGAAGAGTGAAGCTTACCTATGCAATCTATTGGCGACAACCACCGTCCTGACAGCAGGTACCGCGCTTGAGAGAAGGCACATAGACGGTCTTGGCATGTTTGTCGTTCCAGTGACCAATCACGCCCTTGAAGCGGCTCGAAGCTGACCACGCCGCCTTGAAACAGCTCCTTCGTCCAAAACGGGACTTCCAAAAGATAACCTCAGCCAAGAACACTTTGAAAGGCATCGAAACCCACCGGGGAATCAGGAAAGGCCATTTCGCAGATAACGAGCCCGGCATCTTGAACGAAGTGGCATTCATTGCAAACTTGTTGGAGGCAGCTGCCTAGTCCTGATGCCAGAAGGGGCACTCGGCAAACTCCACACTAACGCAACAGAACCGACCGGCCTGGTGCCGACTTCGTTCAGACTGCTGGCTTAAGCTTCAATTGCGGTTTTTTGATCACATATCCGGCAGATTGATCATCATAGACTCGTAGCTACAGGTCAGGATGTAGGCTGAAAATCAAACCGATATCTTCGATTCTCGCAGTTTCACCTGCCTCACAAGCCACAATTAGCCTACCCGCATAGCGAGAATTGACATGATCAATATTGCCGTTACCAGCGCTGCTAGGAAACTCGCTAGACGTCAGGAGATTTTACCTTTGTACCCTATGGGTTAAGGCAGTGTTCGTCAAAGCTTTGACCGAGTCGCATTCTGTGGCGACATGCTAATTCGCACAGGTATCTGCTCACTTTTCAGGTGGCGCCTGCTCAAAAAATGGTCAAACTTTATGAGCCACTTCCCGCCTAACGGGAATGGCTGTGTGGACAGAACAGCATGTCACTCATGATACTGTGATCACTATCCAAAATCGTTAAGCAACACCCAACCGAGTGGAGGGACTACCAGTGCGTAGAATGAAGTCTTGTCTCCAAAACGGTACGATTGCCGCATTTTTCGCAACAACTGCTTTAATTGTTCCTGGGACTGTCATCTCAGGTCCCAATGAAGCGCCAACCAATCTGGTTCTGACTACCAATTGGGCCGAGCACACCGTTTCGCTTGTCAATCTCGCCTTAAGCGAAGAAAAGGGCCGCATTGATGTCGGCTCGAAGCCATACGACATCAAAGTCGAAAGAACGGGAAGATATGCTTTTACCACTTTGTCTGGTGGAAGCGAAATCTCCGTAATCGACATCCAAGCGAATCTGGAATCGCATCGGATACAAGTCGGAGAAGGTCCACGCGACCTTATGCTATCGAAGGATAGCACGCGCGCATATGTCGCGAATGCTGGCAGTGGGACCCTTTCTGTTGTCGACCTGGAAAAACAGGAGGAATTGACACAGATACCGGTTGGCACCATCCCTTACGGCATTGATCTCACAGAAGACGAAGAGATGGCGGTCGTGACCAATTGGGGTGCTGGCACAGTGTCGTTTGTGGATCTCGAGAAGAACGAAGAGATCAAGCAAATTGACATTGGGACACTGCCTTACACGGTCGGCATTTCTGAGCAGCTCGATCTCGCCTTTGTGACTAACTTCGGTGACAATCAGATCGGGGTGATTGACCTCAATACTCTTGAGGTCGTTCGGAAGATCGACACTGACCGTTCGCCCTGGGGACTTGCGGTCTCTCCCGATGGGATGAAGGTCGCTGTGGCGAACTTCTATACGGGCGGCATCACTGTCGTTCGGATGGAGGGCTCAACCTCTGCGGAAGCTCTAGAAAGCCTCGAGGTTAGCACTTACTACCCGAATCCGTCGCAAGCGGATCGTGCCAAGGTTCTGCAGTCGAAATCCAATACGGACAGCTCTGATACCACGACGATTGATCCTCTATCGCCGTCGGATGGACCTGCACCAAGCAGCATTCGCAGCAAGAACGTTGCAATGTCTGATGAGGGCAAGGTGGTGTTTACCGACCTGGCAAACAATACTGTTGGCGTTCTCGACACAAACACCAATGCCTTCAGCCGGTTCATTGCGGTCGGCAAGGCACCTTATGGTCTCGCGTTCATTGATCACGAAGAGCGTGCCGAGCTGCGCTAAATCCTAGTCAGTCAAGAATTTGCATACTGACCTAGCCTCGGCGTCCCCGCGCCGAGGCCACCGGATAAGGGGGTCAATCATGACGCTGCCTTTTCACACTTTTGCGCTGGTTACGGCGATGTGTATTGTGCCATTTGCTGGGGTTCATGCCGAGCCAAAAACCAGCGCGCCATATTTTAGCGAGCCTTTGCCAGACTTGGCGCCGAACCAACTTCGTGACTTTTACGTTGGGATGGAAAGGTTTTCGCATTTCTACGGACCCGATGACGGTCTGGGGCCGCTGTTCAATGAACACAGCTGTGCAACCTGCCACGCTATTCCTCTTGCAGGAGGTGCTGGCCTGTCCCGCAGCACATTTGTCCAACAGAAATCCGGGCACAAAAACGCTGCTGGCGGCCCAAACTTCGCCAAATTCCTATTGGCCAACGGTACACAAACAACTTCACGTTTTGACCCGTCACTGGAACTCCGGCGCCCACCTTCCTTGCATGGTTTAGGTCTGCTCGAAGCGATACCAACCAAAGATATATTAGCAGGTGCCGATCCACTCGATGTCAATGGCGATGGGATATCTGGCCGCGTCGGTGGAACCGATGGAAGTTTCGGCAGGTTTGGCTGGAAAGCGAGTGTCTCCAGCATATCCGTTTTCAATGCGCAGGCGTTGATCAACGAGCATGGGGTCACCTCTGATCTTTACCCAGAGGACGGGACAGACAACGAGACAATCGAGATCTCAACGGAAAACAGACGCGTTCTCGACGCTTTCGTGACTTTTCTTGCTGCACCACCTGCGCTTCCCCGCACCAACCACGACGTAATTGATGGCGAGCAGGTGTTTAGTGAAATTGGTTGCGCGGCTTGCCACACACCATCTCATAAGCTTGCGGAATTTGAAGTGCCTCATCTGAACGGAGTGCAGATTTATCCTTACACAGACCTTCTATTGCATGACATGGGAGTTGATCTGGCCGACGGTATCGCCGAGGGTGAAGCAACAGCTCAGGAGTTTCGCACACCACCTCTCTGGGGGCTGAAATACCTAGGGCCACCTTACTTGCACGACGGCCGGGCTGCGGATGTCGACTCGGCAATCCGTCTACATGGAGGTGAGGCTGATCAGAGCGTGCAGCGATACCTACAACTTGAGCAGCCTGAACTGGATCTGCTTATTCGTTTTCTTCATTCCATATAGTCGAGAGGAAACCCTATGATCTACAGCATCAAACCAATCTGCGATGTTGTTGTGTTCAGAAATGATAAAATCGCAATGGTCGATTTTGTGGCGGGTCCAGACGCACAATCAGGCTGGTATCTTCCAAATGATTTGCTATCAGAATTAGAGAATCCGGATGCAGCAGCAGCCCGCATTGTTCTGGAGACATTCGCGCAAAATTGCCGCGATCTGCGACTGGTCGAAGTCGAGTCCTTCAGCGGCAGAGACAAATCCTGGCATCTGGCGTTTCACTACGCATGCAGGATAGAAGACGACGTTGTCGCCTTACCCGAAGGTATTGCAGCGATTGAATGGTTCGATCCGGCAGATATGCCCGAACCGCAAAGGGTGGCGCATCACGGGTGGTATCTATCGGTCGCTAAATCAGTCTCAACCAAGTATGCGGCATGATCCAAAGAACCTCCTTTCAATTGGGCGCCCTCTTTGCATACCTGGCTGGAGGTGCCCTGGCCTGCCCAAACCAGATCTACCAAACGACCTTGGATACAGGTTTACGTGTTTACGTAGCGCAAAGTCACAACCCAACGCCTGGTCTATTGCATATGTTTTGGTTGGGATCCGGTGGAACAGACGATCCACCAGGTCGATCAGGCACAGCACACATGCTAGAACATCTCGTGGCTCGGCGTGATGTTGAGGGCTCTCTCGAACGGTTCGGAGCCTATGGCAACGCTGCCACATCCTTTGATTACACTGTCTATTGGGAACACTTCCCTGCCCAGTATGCTGAGGAGGTAATGCGCACGAGAGCCCGATCACTGCGGCCACCTGATTTTGATCAAGCGATGGTCGAACGCGAGCGGGGGGTTGTCTTCTCAGAGAAGTACGGCGAATTGGAACGCAATCCGCTGTCCAATGTCTATGACGATTTGCGTGGGCAACTTTATGGCACCAAGAGCTATGGCACGCAGGTGATCGGCGATCATGACGACTTGCTCAAAATTACACCAGAGGAAGTTAATGCTTATTTCGAGAAACACTACGATCCACTGAATGCATTCGTACTCCTTGTTGGCAATATTGATCGGGATCGTGCATTTGCCCTAGCGGAAAAAGCTTATTCAGGTTTTGGCGCAGCAAAAGCACCTCTGGATGTCCGGTCAACAAAGTACGAAGCAAAGCGCTACATCAGGGTCTGGAAGACAAACGTGCATGATGCGCGACGCAACTTGCCTGAGATTCGCGCGCGCGAATTGCTGGCCCTTGTTCTTGGTGGAGATGGTCGAAGTGGGCGGCTGTACAGAAAATTGGTGATTGATGAGGAAATCGCCACAAGTGTGGGTGTTTCCTACAGACCAAATGAACCTGGTTTCTACATCTTTGGTCGCCCACTTGCCCCAGCTGATGATAAGACGTTCGATGAAGCGGTGTTCGCTGCAATTGAGTCAATCGCTCAGACTGGACCGACACAAACCGAGATGGATTGGGGTCGCAAACAAATGCGGGCTGAGTGGTTGTTTGGTTGTGACGCTTTGATGGGTGCTGGCTTTACAATTGGTGAAGAGCTGCTGCTTGGAGTGCCACCGGCCGATATTCGTAGTCGAGACCGTACAATTCAAGCCTTGATGAAAGCAGATGTTCAAGACGCCGCTCGCGAACTCATTGGTGAGATGATGAGTGTGTCGGCATCTGTTGGGCCTCTGCGCAATGGGGAAAACCAGTGAGTCGTCCTATTTTGAGATGGTTTTTTGTATTCTGTGCAGCTGTCGTAGTTCTTCCAGTTTACGCTGACGAGAGACGCGCACAGGAATTGGCCGACTTTCCAAGCGTTTGGTTGATGAACACACCTGGAAGCGGCCTGATCACAATGCGATTGGAGTTCGAGGGCGGGAGTGCCTTGGACCCCGAGGAAGAAGAGGGTTTGACTGCTTTGTCGATTTTGGCGCTTAGCAGCGAGATGAAACCTCTTCCCGGATCCGGAGTACGACTTCGCGCTGGTTCAGCATATTCGGTACTCACCATACAAGTTCTGGCAGAAGATCTTTCTTCGGTTCTAGATCAAGTCGGGTCCCTTGTTCTGGAACCGGGCTTTTCAGAGCGAACCTTTGGGCGAGTTCAGCAGCAGATACTATCTTTTTTGGCCTCTCGTAGCGAGGATCACTACACTTATTCGAAAGAGGAATGGCTGCGCGTTTTTCATGGCAGAGAACCGACCTATGGCACGCCAGATAGCATAGGCTCTTTAACTTATAAGAACTCATTGTCTGCGGCAAAAAAGCAACTTCAGGAACAGGTTCTCACAGCATCGATTGTTGGTGACCTGTCGGGGCCGGAAACACTGCCACACCTGCATGACTTTTTCGAGTCGCTCAATACATCAAATCGAAGCTCGACCAATACTGCGAATGGTGAACCTCGAGTGGTCGAAGACATCACTAACTTACTAGGTGATAGCAAAGAGACATCCATCGTATTTGGCGCAGCACCGGAGAAGACAGAGCAAGACTATTTCGTCGGAACTATTGTGGCTCAGTTGCTTGGCGGCTCGATATCGAGCTCGCGGATTGGTCGCCGAGTACGTTTCGAGGGCGGGCTCGCATACATTGTTGAGGCCAATTACATCGAAAGAGAATTAAACCCAGCGATGATGGGCTATGTGGGAACGTCCCCCAAAAACGTTTCTCAGGTCGTTGGTATTGTGAAAGAAGAATGGCTTCGACTTGGTGAGCAAGGCGTGACTGCGGATGAGTTGCATGCAGTCGTTAGCTACTTGAGCGGTAGTGCATCTCTTCTCGGTGATGATTCTATGCGGCTCGCCGAGCAGATGCAGAGAGCCCGACGGCTAGGTCTTGGGACCGGTTTTGCAACGGCATGGCCCAGTCGATTTGAAGCAGTCAGTCTCGAAGAAGTGAACAATGCGGTGCGACGGTTTGTTGAACCAGGGTCGCTTAAGCTTTTAGTTCTCGGCTCCATAAACTCACGCTGAAGCGCAATCTCCGGTATGCTGTGTTATTCTAATCAGTTTTGGATTCCATCAGCCTGATGTAAACCGCGCGCTGGAAACACGGGTTTAGCGTATGCGTCAAGCCAGTGAGACAGTTCGATGCTATCAGCCGATGACAATCGTTACGGACAAAGCACAAAGTTATGCTAAGGTCATCGAAGAGATGAATTTCGATATCGGTCCGGATGATCGCATCCGACATGTCGACCGCAAATATCTTAACAATCGGATCGAAGCTGACCACGCCGCCCTGAAACAGCTCCTTCGTCCAAAACGGGACTTCCGAAAGATGGGCGAACAACATCTCGACCTTCTTTCTTCGTCGTCGGGCGCTTTGATAAGCTTCCGTCTCGGCAATTGCGCGGACCTTCTCGCGGAGCGTTTCGTCCGTTGAAACAGCCAAACTGCGGGATGGCGCGTCGGTGCAGGTGGCCTTGATCGGGCACGCGCCACAAATCTTTTTGTTGCCCTGATACCGTTTCAATCGGCGCTCCGGGATGTCGGCGCGTAGCTTCAGATCGTGCCCTTGCCGCCGACGATCCCGGCCATCCAAGCCCAACTTGCAAAACCACCGATACGCAAGATTGAGATGCACCTCCTGGCAAAGCCGCGTCTCCGACCGGATGCCATAGAGATATCCGAAAAGCAGCATACGGATCATCAGCTCGGGATCGACCGAAGGCCGTCCGGGGTGGGTGTAGAGGTCCTGAAGCCCGGCGCGCAGCTCGGATAAGTCCAGAAGTCGGTCGATCTTACGGAGCGGATGGTCGTTTGGGACGCGATCCTCAAGCCGGAACTCGTAGAAAAGCGCCTCGCCTCGCTCCAGCCGTCCCATCATCGCCCGTCACTCCATACTGTTAGTCAAAAAGAATCAGAGGCTTGGGCACAAAACAACGTCGAAAACACAACATCTGGTGGTAGGAGTTTTTCACCGATATCGGCCTTTGCGCAACAGACCTTACGGCTATTTTCGATCAGGCTACTGAGCTTAATCGACCAGCGTAAAAGGGCCAGAAACAGTTGTAGGCTCTCATCAGTTTTTGGGCGAAGTGTGCTTTGCTTTATCGCGCGCGTTAAACTAAAGCTGACATTGCTGACCTCAGCGCCAAAGCCCGGTTGGATGGAATGGCCCTCACTTCCATTCCGTCTTGTAGCCTTGCATCCCACATCGATCCTGAAAGGTCGCGCCATTCGACGTCGAGATGGATGGTTGTATGTGCATAAAGATAGCGCAAGGCACGCGGCGGAAGGGTTGAACCAAGGGCAGCAGCATCAGGCGTGGGGACGCTATCGACGTCTCGTATGCCGCGAAGTTCCGCTATGTCACAGGCAAGCCTGCGGGCATCATAGGCCAATTCGGCGACGATCAACGCTCGCGATACGCCCGTTCGGTTGGACTCCGCAAACAAGGCGTCATCGCGAAGCATACCAAGGACTCGAGCAAAGGACGCGGCAGCGCGCCGCGCCTCAAGCAAGTCGGCGGTTGGTGCCTCGGGCGCATCAAATCGCGCCCCAATACCTATGCGACCGAACCCCCGGTTCACGTCAGCCCAGTTTCGGTACGCATAAAGTGCAACCGTTCCATCACTGGCGCATCCGAAAAGTGGAAGAGGTCAAGCTGACCCTCGGCCTCAAGGGCCCAAGTGATCCAGGATGGAACGACAAAAACATCGCCGCGTGCGAGCTTATGCCTCGTGCCGTTCAGGACAAGCACGCCATCGCCTTCAAAACACTGCCACACGCTCGACCCAACATCCCGACGTTCGGGAGTGGCCACGCCTTCGCGCAGACGATGGAATTCACAGCGGATTGTCGGCATCACATCCCCACCGGTGGTCGGGTTCGAAAACCGGATGGCGGCATGGCCCGGAGCCCACGTGGCTGGCACGCCCTCATCTTCCAGAAGAAGCTGCTCGGCCAAGGCCCGGTCTGTGAGCTCCCACCTATAAGCGGGCAGTGGCGAGGCAACTGTTTCGGCAAGGCCAGACAATGGTCTCAAACCGGGATAGGCCCAAAGACGCTCGGCTCTGCTGTAATCAGGTGTGGCATAGTCTGTCACCCGGTCTGATCCAAATTCGAAAAACCCAACATCCATCTGTTGCGAGAACGGGATATCCAGGCCGTCAAGCCATGCCATCGGCGCATCGCGATCATTGTGGTGTCCATGGAATTGCCAACCCGGCGTGAGAAGCAAATCGCCCCGCGACATGCGCACCGGATCACCGTTGACCACAGTCCAAACCCCTTCGCCCTCGACAACGAAGCGGAAGGCGTTTTGTGCATGGCGGTGCTCTGGTGCGGTTTCGCGCGGACCCAAATATTGGATCGCGGCCCAGAGTGTCGGCGTGCAATAAGCGTGTGGCGCAAGCCCTGGGTTGGCGAGGCCAATGGCCCGACGTTCTCCCCCACGACCTACCGGAACCAGATCGCCAGACGCCTCCGCCAGAGGCAAAAGGTCAGACCAGCGCCACAGATACGGAACAGCTTGCGGCTTGGGGTGCATCGGCATCAGATCGCCAAGCTGGGTCCACAGAGGTTTCATGGAGTACTTTTCGAAACCGGCGTAAAGCGCGCGCAGCTCTGGGCTGTCCTCGGGCTGCATCCCGTGGGCAACGCTGTCGTGGTCTTCTGGCATCTCAGCTTCCTTTCGGGTTAGGCGGCATCAGGTTGCTGTTCGGGCGCGGCTGCCGCGATTTCAGGCACGTCTAGGCAGGCCGCGTGAATGCGTGCCAGCGTTGGCCAATGATCAGGCTTCAAATCAAAACGTCGGTTGTTCCAGACCTGAGCAACGAGGCAGATGTCTGCCATACTTGGGCTGTCACCGTGGCAAAAGCGTCCGGTATCTGAGTTATCCGCCAGCGCGGCTTCCATGGCATCAAATGTCGTTTTGACCCAGTGCACGAACCACGTGGCTTGTGCAGCATCATCTGCACCATAGGTATCCCGCAGGTGAAGGAGCACGCGGAGGTTGTTCAGCGGATGGACTTCGCAAGCAAGCATCTGTGCCAATCCCCGAACCCGCGCACGGGCAATCGGGTTTCGCGGCAAAAGCGGCGGAGTTGGGTGCATCTCTTCCAGCCACTCCATGATGGGCAGTGATTGGCTCAGATGCGTGCCATCGGGCAATTCCAGCGTCGGGATAAGACCCTGCGCATTGCGCTCTAGATACTCCTTGGTGCGCGTCTCGCCCGCACGCAGTACGTAGGGTACATACTCATAGGTGAGGCCCTTGATGTTTAGCGCCGCACGCACGCGCGCAGAAGTCGAAGAGCGGAAGAAATTGTGCAGCCGCAGCGTCATACGCGCGCCCCAATGGTGGTGGTCAGATCGCCTAGGCCCTCGATAGAGACGGTGCAGATGTCTCCTGGCACCAGCGGTCCGACACCGGCGGGCGTTCCAGTCATGATAAGATCGCCAGGCGCCAGAGTAATAGAATGCGACAGGATCGATACGATCTCTGGTACTGACCAAATCAGTTCTGACAGGTCCGCCTCTTGCCGCGTCTCTCCGTTGACGGTCAAGGCGATCTTGCCCGTATAGGGGTGGCTGACCGAAGCTGCAGAATGAGCCGGTGCAATGGGAGCGGATCTGTCAAAGCCCTTGCCCATGTCCCAGGGCCGCCCTTTGTCGCGGGCGGCCAATTGCAGGTCGCGGCGCGTCAAATCATTGCCAACCGCATAGCCCCAGATGTGAGAAAGCGCGTTGGCTTCGGCAATCTTCGCACCGCCAGTGCCGATCACGATCACCAGCTCAGCCTCATGATGCAGGTTCTCTGTTTCTGGTGGATAGGCCACCGTCTCTCCATCGCCAACCAGAGCATCAGCGGGTTTGGCAAAGAAGAACGGTGGGTCACGGTCTGGGTCTTTGCCCATCTCGCGCGCGTGCGCAGCATAATTGCGCCCGACGCAAAGGATTCGGCGCACCGGGATCGTGTCCTCACTGCCTGAGATCTGGAGGGCTGGAATGGGAGCGGCGTCGAAGATATGGGGCATAAGACCTCTATTCACTTGGATTGAGAACGGGATTGACCAGACGGGGACGCAAGCCGACTGCTGCAAGAAGAACGGCTCCCAAGACGGCAGGCGCAATCCCCGCAACGTGGGGCGGTAGCAGGAGGGCGACACCGCCGATCCCGGCCAAACACCGCCCCACAGGACCAAGTGGACCGCGCAGCCATCCTGCGAAGCAGGCAGACACAGCCCAGACCCCCAGGATCGCGGCGATAGCTGCGCGCGCGATGTCAATCGGGGTTCCGATCAAAAGCAGTGCCGGTGTTGCAACAAAGAGGAAAGGCACGATGTAGGCCGTCCAGCCAAGGCGCATGGCCTCAAACGCTGTCGCCATCGGTGACGCATTGGCAATTGAGGCCGCAAAGAACGCACCGATCGCTATCGGCGGTGTGACCATCGACATCATGCCCAGATAAAAGATGAAGAGATGGGCCGCGATGGGTTCCACCCCGGTTTCAACCAAGGACGGGGCCACCAGCACCGCGAGCAACAGATAGACGCCAACCGTTGGCATCCCCATCCCAAGAACGATGCAGACGAGTGCCGCGATCGCCAGCAGTGCAAAGAGGCTGCCGCCGCCAAGGTCTACCAGCGCAAAGGTTGCTGCAAAGCCAAGGCCGGTGACATTGAGCACACCAATGATGAAACCGGCGGCGGCCGATATCATCACAATCTCTGTGACCGATTGACCGGCCTCGACCAGCGCATCCCAGATGCCCGCCAGCGACATCCGGGTCGAACCATAGCCAAGAACCAAGCCAATCACGATTGCCGCCACGCCGCCCGCGAGGGCTGCGGTTTCTGCCCTTTGGTTGAGAAAGAACAGCGCCCCGATGATCATCGCAAACGGGATTGTAAAAACCCAGCCACTCCGAAGGACCGGGCCTGCCTGTGGGATTTCGTCTTCGGGCACGGGTGCGATGTTCTCACGCGCCGCCATCAGATCGGCTTGGGCAAACAACGCGACATAGTAGAGCAAAGCGGGGATGGCCGCAGCCACAACAATCTCGGCGTAAGGTCGCTGTAGAATATCGGCCATAAGAAAAGCCACCGCCCCCATCACCGGCGGCGCGATTTGTCCCCCTGTCGAAGCCGTCGCTTCAACCGCCGCTGCCGTTGTTCGGCGAAAGCCGGACCGGGTCATCAGCCGGATCGTCACCACGCCAGTGGCCACGATGTTGGATACGACTACGCCAGATATTGACCCAAAAAGTCCTGACGCGACGATACTGATCTTGGCTGCCCCCCCTCGGCGTCGACCCATGGTGGCTGACGCAATATCGTTGAAGAAATCCGCCCCGCCAGACCGCAACAAAAGCTGACCAAACAGAACAAAGGCCACAACAACCGTCGCCGCGACATTCAGGGTTATGCCCAATACCCCATTAGGATCGAAGGCAAGGTAGACGGCCATTCGCTCGGGTGCGACCTGGCGTGTCTGCAAAGGACCATCCACCAGATGCCCGATCAGCCCATAGCCTGCGATCGACAGGACAACAATCACCAGCGTCCAGCCAACAGCCCGGCGCAACCCTTCAAGCACGAGCACAAAGACCAGCGCACCGACCGCCAGCACGTCCAAGGGTGCAAACATCATCCGCGACAGCAAATCAGGGTAGCGCCATGCAACAAAGACGCCAAGGACTAGGCCCAACGCAGCAAGCACATTGTCCAAAACGAGCCAGCGCGACGCTCGGGTCAGAAAGACCATCGCAAGTGCCAAACCCAGAACGAGGGCAAGGAACTGTTCGGTGTAGAAGGACAGACCGAGCCGCGAAGGAATATCCATCGCTTGCACAACAGCGCTGAGTGTCAGCGTACCTGCAAGGGCTGCGGTAATGCGTGCGCGCCCGGAAGAGGCATCTGTTTGCGGCTCGATCTGCATGATCTGGTCTTATTCGGCGTCGCTCAGCGCCACGCCCCGCGCCTCGAAAAACGCGACCGCTCCGGGGTGATAATCGACGCCTGGATAAGCACGGTAAGCGGTCTCGAGTGTCAAAGCACGCAGAGGGGGATACGCCGCCCCGATGGCTTCACTTTCGTCGAAGATCACCGCAAGGAAATCGGCCACTGCTTCGCCACTCACATGCGCGCCAGCCACCAGAACATTGTCCCAGGTTACGAATGTTGTCGGCTCGACCACGCCGACCCGCGGCGGAGCGGGTGTGACTTCGGAGAAGTAGAATGCCGGGCGCACCGCTTGAATGGCTGCAAGTGTGTTATCATTGGCTTCGACCCCCAAAAAGCGCACGCCGCCAATCGAGGCATCCACCTCAGCGACCTTTGGGCCGCCCACGGCGAAGAACGCGCTGTCCACCCGTCCGGACGCCATGTCATCGGAGCCCCGGATCAGCTCTGGCACCGGGACTTGGTCCACATCGTCCCACTTCAGACCACCCGCTGCCAAAATGGCTGTGATATGGCTGCGCGCCAATGGAAAGGCGTCCCATCCAGACGGCACAGAGCGTCCGCCAAGGTCGGACACTTGCGTCATCCCGCTGTCGGCGCGCACATAGAGACCCACCGGGAAGGGGTTGATCCGCGCCACGACACGCAGGTTTTCATGGGTGCGGTCATATTCTCCCTTCCCTGTTACAGCCGTGATGACGTCATTCACGTCGTTCAGTGAAAATTCAGCGAGCGCGCCGTCGAGGGCCTGCATCATCTGAGCGTTGCCACCGTAGGGTTGGACGACAAAACGCTGGCCCGCGCTTTCGCGCGCTTGCCCGGCCATGACCGAGGCCATGGTGTTCCAGACGGACCCCTGCGGCGGTGTGGCGATGGACTGCACTTGCGCCATAGCCCCTCCGGCGAAGCCCACCGCGATGGCGGCCACGCTTAGTACTTTTGTTAATCTCATGGTTCTTCCTCCCAGTTTTATTGATCATTGCATCGCGTCAGTCAGCCGTGACGAGCAGCGCTTGCCGGTCAATCTTGCCGGTGCCCGTATGAGGAAGGGCGTCAACAATCTCGAACAAACGCGGTGCTTTGTATGGGGCAAGTTGGCCTTTCACGTAGTCGCGCAGGGCAACGTCCGAACCCTCCTGCTGGGCCGAGGCGCGCAAATGCACAATCGCCCGCAGCACTGTGCGACGATCCGGGAGCGTATGTGGCAAAACCGCAGCCTCGTGCACGTCTGGGTGTTCGTTCAGGCAATGTTCGACCTCCAGCGGCCAAACCCATTGGCCAGATACCTTCACAAGGTCGTCTTCGCGCCCGAGGAAATAGTAATGTCCGTCCTCGCACCGAAAGCGGTCACCTGTATGCACCCAGTCATCGCGTACAGTCGCTGCCGTCTTGTCCGGCCTGCACCAGTAACTTGGCAGCGAGGAATGACCTCGCACTTGCATGACACCTTCCGCTGTTCCGGTCGGAATGCCGTGCGCATCAACGAGGCGCACGTCGTAACCCGGCACCACCGCACCCGCAGCACCCAGCCGATGATCATCGGGACGGTTGGACAGGTAAATGTGCAGCATCTCGGTCGACCCCAGCCCTTCAGTCGGCCCGTGATCAACAAGGGCTTTCCAAGCGTTGTAGACCTCCGCCGACAGCACCTCAGCCGCAGACAAGGAAAGGCGCAAACTGCTGAGATCCCGCCGATCGACTCCCTCCGACTTGGCAAGTGCCGTGTAGAGTGTCGGCAGACCGAACAATGCAGTCGGTTGGTAATTTTCGATAGCGTCCAGAACCCTGTCTGAGCGGGGTTGCCCGGGCAGCAGAACCGAAGACGCTCCAACGGAGAAAGGGAACGTGACCGAATTTCCGAAACCATAAGCGAAGTACATCTTGGGCACAGAAAAACAGCGATCTTCTTCCGTCAGTCCCAGGATATGGCGTGCATAGGAAGCTTGCGTAAAAGCCATATCGTGTTGAAGGTGAACGATCCCCTTTGGCCTGCCGGTCGATCCAGAAGAATACATCCAGAAGGCCATGTCGTTTGGGCCTGTCGAAGCAACATCCAGTGCAGTAGGCATGCCTTGAAGGAATTGTTTCTCACCCTCGTGCCCCGGCGCGCCGACGGCCACGACCTGCTCCAGCCCGGTGGCTGAGAGCATCTCCCCTGAAAAGAGCGGCAGCAGATCGGCATCTGTCACGGCCAGCCGCGCGTCACTGTCCTCAACAAAAAAACGCACCGTCTCGGCGGGGGTCTGAATGTTCAGCAGCACCGGAACATAGCCCGCCCGAACCGCACCGAAGAAGGCCGCAGGAAGTGCGGGGGTGTCGTCGAGCAGAAACGCAATGCGCTCGCCTGGGCGGCACCCAAAGCGGCCGAAAGCATGACCCCAACGGGACGCCTCTGCGATCAATTCGCCATAGGTGAACGTACCGGCAGGGCCGGTCACAGCCACGGCTTGCGGGTTGCGCGTCAGGTTGTCCCACAGGATCGAAGAACAATTGGGGTGATCCGCTGGGTCAAATCCGATCTCTTGCCCAGCGTCGTGTGGCAAGGGGTCGACAATCTCCTGCGCTGCGTTATGTGCCTCGAGCTGTGCTGCAAGTTTCGGAGCGGTCTTGCGCATTCGCTCCGCATCCATCCGGCCCGAGCGGGACAGATAACTGCGCGCAAAGTCCAATGGATGCGCGTCCAAGTGGTCTTCAAAGCTGTCATACCAAAGCGCAGAGGTATTGGCCGCATCGACGATCTTTCGGGCCATCGGTTTGCGTTCGGTTTCCCAAGTCGCCAACGCGGAATCGACGTCTTCGTGATCACGTAGGCTGCGCGCCAATGACACGACATCTTCAAGCGCAAGCCGTGTCCCGGATCCAATAGAGAAATGCGCCGTATGTGCTGCATCCCCAAGGATTACGCGACGGCCCGCCACCCACCTGTCACACCACAGCTTGGGAAACCGCCGCCAAACAGAGCGATTGGTGATCAGTTTGGCGCCATCTAGGGTCTCTGCAAAAATGCCCTCACAGACTCGCGCGCTCTCTTCCTCAGACATCGCGGCAAAACCATGAAGGTCAAATGCCTTGGCGTCGCACTCGACGATAAAGGTCGAGCGATTGGGCTCAAAGCGGTAGTGATGCGCGTTTAAGGCACCTTTGGGATGACCCACAAAGGTCTGGGTAAGCGCGTCAAAGGGCCGATCCGCGCCAAACCAAGCAAAGCGATTGTCGAAATGATCGAGCGTTTCGCCAAAGATGTCGGGTGCCGAGGTGCGGACGCTTGAATTGAGGCCATCTGCACCGATGACAAGATCGCCCTCATCGCCATCCCAAGGCACACCAAAACATAACTCGGCCCCTTCGGATTCCGCTCGAGAAGCAAGGATGTTGATCAGGTCCAGCCGCCCAATGGCTGCGAAACCGACACCGTCCAAGGTCACCCGACCCTCGGGGTGGCGCAAAACCATGTCCTGCCAACGCTCCATGCGCGGCACAATCAGATCATGTGTTTCCGGATCGTCCTTCGCGAGAAAGTCCAACGCTCTGTCCGAAAAGACAACACCAAAGCCAAATGTTGCACCTCGGGGGTTTTGCTCGCTCACACGCACGCGCGCTTGTGGGGCAAGGCGCTTCAGCAAGGTTGCCGCATAAAGGCCTGCCGGGCCGCCACCAACAATTTCGATCCTGCGAAGATCACGCATGTCCATCCTCCCAGTGGCTTGCGGTTGCCTTCGCAGAATATTGATGATTTCATATTGTGCAACAAGTTTTATAATATGGAAAAAACATGTCTCATGAAATTCAAGTCAGCTTTGGCGATTGCGATCCAGCGGGGATCGTTTGGTACCCTCGGTTGCTGGGGTGGATGGACCACACCTTTCACGCAGAGCTGCGCCAGCACGGTGGCCATGCAGCGATCTGTTCGGCTGTTGGTGCAGTCGGTTTGGGTGTAGTCGATGTTAATGCATCGTTCCGTAGACCTGTCAGGGACGGCGACTTACTCCTTATGGACATTCAATGGGAAGAATGGTCGCCCCGCAGTTTCCGACTCTGCTATGTTGCCTGCATGGGCGAACAACCGGCATTCGAGGGTCAAGAGACCCGAGCTGTGTTCGATATAGACAAGGACGGAAAGATACGTGCAGGACATACAGACAAGCTCAAATCCATCATTGGCGGATAGCAGCGCACCGACCGAGCGCATATCATCCGGCGGCCTTCAATCATTGGATCTTGCGTTGGGCGTGCTGGCAAAACTCGCGCGGGGGGCTGGACCGATGAGCCTGAAAGACATCGCGCACGCGTGTGATATGCCCCCCAGCAAAGTGCACCGCTACCTAGCATCATTCCTGGCTGCGGGTCTGGTGTCGCAAGCCGGACGATCAGGGAAGTACGACCTTGGCCTCAATGCTTTACAACTTGGGCTTGCAGCAATGGCACGGCACGATTTCATTGCGGCGGCGACGGACCGTATGCCTGATCTGCGGGATAGTACGGGAATGACGGTGCTGCTGTCCGTATGGGGCAACGATGGCTCCACTGTCATTCGGTGGGAACGTGCGGCTTCACCTATGGTCACATCGATGGGCTTAGGAACGGTCTTGCCGCTTTTAACCTCTGCCACGGGCCGCGCGTTCTTTGCTTACGCACCACAAGCGCCACTCAAACCCACGCTCGCTGTCGAGGCGGCTCGCTTGTGCGCCGCACCGGAGCTTGCACCGGAAATCGATCCTTCGCCTGAAGGACTGGTTGATTTGCACAAATCGCTTCGCGCAGCTGGGTTCGCTTCGGTCAGCGGGCGCTTCATTCCGGGACTTGTTGCGGCTGCCGCGCCGGTGCTCGATTGGCAAGGTGAAGCCCTTGCTGTCATTACGCTTATCGGAACAGACGAAGCTGATATCGAAGCAAACGCGAAACCAGTCAAAGAGCTGCGCGCTACCTGCGCAGAAATCTCAGCAGATTTTTCGGTCACCGTTGGTTCATCACCGTCGCAAAGATGAAACGCTGTAGCATTCGAAGGGTCTGACGGCATACAAACGTCATACCATCCGACATAGTGAATTTTGCAAAAGACCATGAGTTGTACCACTTGATCCATAATTGAACTTAGCTGTTGGAGTGATCACTTCGCCCTCCAAATCGGTTGGAAAGCTTAAAAAGATTCGGAAGCGCAAGTATGCGCAACAGGTTTTACGCACCTGGTTTCTGCAACCGCAAATGTCGGTAATGAGTGAGCGTCCGTTGAACCCGACCTAATGGGCCATGCGGCGTGCGTTAAGTGTCCACTAAGATAAGTGGACACTAAGAGGCGGGTTTATGGGCAAACGACGGAAGCGTCAAAGCTGGTCGGATGACGCGAAGCGACAGATTTGCCAGCAGACGACTGTACCAGGAGTTTCGGTTGCACAGGTTGCTCGCAGATATGCGATGAATGCAAACATGATCCATACTTGGCTGAAGGACCCGCGCTTTGCGCCAGTTGCTTAAGAGCCGGTTAGTGATGCTGTGTTCCTACTTGGCGGGACTGATGGCAGCACCGTCCACGAGCCGGTTTGTCAGGAGTTGCCTCGATCGGCAACATCGGCGCCTGTTTCCGCCAGTCGTATCGATATCATCTTGTCTGATTGGCGGCGCGTCTTGGTTCAAGGGCCAACCGCTTTGGCTGCTGTGGTCAACCTTGTGCAGGGGCTGGCGGTTTGATCCCAGTTCCTCCCAACACGCGTGTCTGGCTTGCGACAGGCGTGACCCACATGCGGCGCGGGTTCAACACGCAGGCAGCACAGGCCGAGAAGGTGCTGGAACTGGACCCATATTCCGGGCACCTGTTCGTGTTCCGAGGGCGGCGCGGCGATTTGTTGAAGACTATCTGGTCGGATACCCAGGGCGCGTGCCTGTTCAGTAAGCGGCTGGAGAAGGGTCGATTTGTTTGGACAACGGCGAAGGACGGTAAGGTCAACGTGACGCCAGCACGGTTGTCGATGCTGTTAGAAGGGATCGACTGGCGGATGCCACAGAAGATATGGCGGTCCCTGCAGGTCGGATAGGGCAATAAATACAGCATCTTGAGCGCTTTCGGGATTCACCTCGTGGTCTTGATCCGCTATAGGATCGGCAATGCTGAAGGACGTCGACGTCACGCCGGATGACCCGGAAGAACTGCGGGCTGTGAACCGGCTTTTGGCGGATGAAGTTGAATCGCAGGCGCCCTTGATCGAGAAGCCAAAGCATCAGCTTGCGGATCAGGACCGGCATCGTTTTGGTGTGCGTTCCCAGAGCCTGGATCAGCATAATCTGACCTTCAAGGAAGATGAGGAGATTGCCGAGCCGGCGACCGAACAGGCAAAACCCGGGCGGCCACCCGCTGAAGACCGGACACCCCGCCGGCACAGCCGCAAGTCACAGCCCGATCATTTGGACTGGCACGATGAAGTGTTGTCTCAAGGCGAGGACTGCACCCGCTGTGGCGGCAAGCTGAAGACGCTTGGCGAGGATGTCACCGAAGAACTGGAATACATCCCCAGCCGCTTTGCCGTGAACTGTATTGTCCGGCCGTGCAAAGCAATTACCGTTGCCCTCGCACCCCATCGAGCGTGGGCGACCCGGCCCCGGCCTTTTGGCATATGTGCTCGTCGGCAAATACGCAGATCACCTGTCTCTCTATCGCCAAATCTATGCCAGCGAAGGGATTGATCTGGATCGCTCGATCATGGGCGACTGGTTTGGCCGATCAATGGCGCTGCTGGAACCATTGGCTGACGAGATCGGACAGATCGTCCGCTGCGGCAATTCACTTTTCGCCGACGACACACAGATCAAGATGCAGGCGCCGGGACAAAAGAAGACCAAAACGGCGCGGGTCTGGACCTATGTCTGCGATGAGCGGCCTTGGTCCGGATCGTCCCCGCCATGCGCATGGTATCAGTTCACGGTGGACCACAAAGGCGAACATCCCGCCAGCCACCTCCAGGCTACAAGGGCTGGGTCATGCCGATGGCTATTCTGGATTCAACGACCTGTTCGGGCATGATATGGTAGACGAGATGGCCTGTATGGCGCATGTCTGGCGCAAGTTTGTCGATGTCTTCGCATCCCGGGACAACGCCATCGCCGAAGAAGCGATCCGCCGGATCGCGGCACTCTACGCCGTCGAGAAAGAGGCGCGGGGCAAATCGGCCAGCGACCGCGTCGCATTGCGGCGAGCGCGCGGTTAAACCGGTGGCCACAGGGAGGAAAAACTGGATGTTTGCAGGATCGGAAGGCGGCGGAAAGGCCGTGACAATCGCCTTCACTTTCATCGAAACCGCCAAGCTCAACGACGTCGATCCGCAAGCCTGGCTAACTTGGGTTCTCGACCAAATCGTCGACCACAAGATAGCACGCCTTAACGAACTCCTCACCTGGACTTACGCTGCTCAAGCAGGGTAACAGCCTCCGCACCAGCTCAACAGGGCGGGTTCAACTGACGGGCACAATTGAGGTGATCCCTCTGGTGTTCGATTGGCATTGCCGATAGTCGGTGCCCTCGCCGCTGAGGGAGAGCTTGGGCATGATCTTCAGCGCTTACAGCTGAGCCTATGTCCCACACGGCTACATCCGCAACGGCGGCGGCCATTGCACACCATTGCCAAACGCCTGAAAAGCCGTATGCGTAAACTGGTTAGAAAGAACGACTGACGGTTAGGGCGATCTCGCGACCGGCGCCATATACGCATGATCCCGCAAAACTATCCAGCGCAGGTGAACCAAGCGGCAAGAAAGATGAGCCGCAAAAGCCGATATACTCCTTGTCGGCAAGGTTGCGTCCGGCAAGTCGAATGTTCCAGTCCTTGTACTGATAGCTGACCGATGCATCCAAAAGGGTGACGGACTCCATCTCGAGCGTGTTGCTGACATCAGAGAACCTTGCGCCGGTATGTCTTGCGCCAACACCGAAAGCCAAGCCTTCGACCTGCGGCACCACATATTGCGCGAAGATCGCTGCAGAAAAACGCGGCGCTCTGGCTGGGCGATTGCCGCCAAAAATCGCGTCTTTGGTGATCTCGGCATCGACATAAGTCAGGCTGCCAAATAGGCTCAGACCGTTTTGAAAGTCATGCGTGATCTCGAACTCTACCCCGCGAGAGCTGACTTGACCAACTTGTGTGAACAGGAGGGGATCACCGGATGTCGGATCGTCGAACGCCACATCATTCTTTGTGATGTCAAAAATTGCCGCGTTAAACGCAGTATGACCATCCGCTGACGTGTGCTTGAAGCCAAATTCGTAAGAGCGCGCTGTTTCAAGGTCGAGTGCGCCACCTGTGGCCGTTGTGCCACTTGGCGGCAGGTTGAAGGACCGCGCAATGGAACCATAGGCCATGAATGTATCAGTGACCTTGTAGCCCACGCCCAGATTTGCCGAGGTGAAGTTCTCTTCAACGTCGTTGTCGAAGGCAATGATACCCGTTAGCCCAGTGGTGAAACCGCGCTGCTCATAATCGATCCTGTCGTGGCGCAATCCGCCGGACAAAAGAAAACGGCTGTCGATTTCTGCGTGTCCCGAGATGTAGAGGCCCGCCTGCCTTAGATCAGTCTCGCGGCGTGCTGGAAGTTCGGTTGGCACTGTTCCGGCCAGAAAGTTGGTGACAGCACCGTTGATCAGGTTGCGTTCGCCGCGGTAGCCGTAGCCGAAATCTGTCTCACTGCTGAGATCGAAGTAATCAACGCCGAATGCCAGTTCCCCGCTGATCCGATCTGTGTCGAATTCATAGATCAACGCATTGTCAAAGCTGTTCTGCCGAAGCGTCTGGTCGACATCGAATTTTGTCATTATCGCCGTGTCGATGTCGTTTGGCAGACCGACCGGAGCGCCCAGAACATAACTAAGATTGACAAAAGCCGCGGGAAACTCCGTCCGGTTCACCCAATCGTTTTCCGAGATCCGCGCCCGGGACATCAGGCTAAGCGATGGAGACAGCCGCTGATCAAGCTCATAGCCGATATAGCTTTGGGTCGTGTCGATATCGTTGTTATCTGGATTGCCGGTGTAGGTCCCCGGTCCATACCGCGCCACACCGTTTGGAAACAGAGACCCGAATTGAGGCACAAGCACATAAGTGTCGCCAACCTCATCTTCCTGGTACTGACCATAAAAAGTCAAGGTCGTGTCATCCGAAGGTGCGTAGGTGATCGAAGGCGCAAGGTAGATCCGCCCTGTATCGACCTCATCGTAGATCGTACCGGATTCATTGACCAAACCCACAAAGCGATAGGCCACCATGTCCGAAATCGGACCGGTCACATCCAGCCCGACCTCGGCACCGCCCTCATCCGTGACGGCCGTTCGGAACTCTCCGCTGAAACTGAAGCGGGGCCTCTTGGTGACGCCATTGATCAGACCACCGGGCTGATTGGTGCCATAAAGATCGCCCGTTGGGCCACGCAGGATGTTGACACTTTCAAGGCCGAAAGATTCCGTCCGCCAGGATGCCCAATCCAGTGTTCGGAGGGGCAGACCATCGCGATATGTCCCGCCGATCTGCGCTTCAAACCCGCGCAGGATGTATTCGTCATAGCGATTGTCCTGACCGAAGGTTTCTGTCACGATACCTGCTGAATAAGCAACGGTTTCCTCCATGGTGCGGGCGCCCTGCGCCTCAAACAATTCCTGCGGCAGAATGGTTACGGACCGTGGCAATGCATCGGGATCGACAGGCACCCGCGCACCCGCAGAATTTGCCGCTTCGGTGTTTGAAACACCTTCGCCACCGTCATTGATGCTCCGTATGACCAAAGTGCCAAGGAATTCCGGCTCTTCACCATCTTGAGCCTGCGCCATGCCCGCAATCAAGGAAGCACATGCAGCAACAGCGAAAGGCGAAACGGTAGAGAGGTTATACGTCAAAATGGGTCTCCAGCAACAAAGCGACCAGCGCGCCAAAAGCGCGACTGCTAAAGTCATGGGATTGCTGGGATTGCGACGTCGAAGGTCGGCCTAGCCAAGAGCCAAAGGCTCGTCACGCCTCTATAGAAGCCAGATGCGGTGTCAAGTGGGCAGGGCTTCACTGAGTGATTGGTCGTTAGTCGCCATTGGCTGTTTTAAACGCAACGTCGCTGATTTAAACGCAACGTCGCTGACACTAACCAGCTAGCATTCGAAGATCGTTCGGCCGTCTGGAACTTCAATTGGCCTGTTGCGCATGGAGAAATGCAGAGCCAAAATCCAACTTAAGCATTAATCTCGAACCTTCTTGACGTCGCTCCGGTGATAGAAGCCGGCCATTCGATCATCGAGCAGGATGCGCGACGTGCTATCGGCGGCGATGGTCACCACCGTCTCGGCTGATGTGCGGAATAGAAGGCCGTAGAGCGCCCGCTTGTTCCGATAGGCGATCCTCGCGATCTGGGCGGGCAGCGTAAAGACCATTTGGATGTATTCGATGGGACTGCTGCTGTAACCGCCTCCCGACGGCATTGATGCGCCATTGTGGGTTTGTATGGGCCCACAAAGGAGAGCGGTCATGTGGGCGATTATCGCAGTTGGGCTCGATCTGGCGAAGAATGTGTTTCAGGTTCATGGAGCGGACGGCGCAGGTCAGGCAGTTTTACGCAAGAAGCTACGGCGCACTCAGGTGCTCGCGTTCTTCGAGGAGTTATCGCCTTGCGTGGTTGCGATGGAAGCCAGCGGCGGGGCGCATTACTGGGGCCGCGAGATCGACAAGCTGGGCCATGAGGTGCGGTTGATCCCGCCAGCCTATGTGAGCCATTTGTCAAACGTCAGAAGAATGATGCGGCGGATGCAGAGGCGATCTGCGAGGCGGCGATGCGTCCAACTATGCGCTTTGTTCCTGTGAAAAGCGAAGAAACGCAAAGAGCTGATATGGTGTTCCAGGTCCGCGAGCTTCTGATCCGGCAGCGGACGCAGGCGATCAACCCCCTTCGCGGACATCTGGCCGAGTTCGGACAGACCGTGCCGCAAGGGGTGGCCATACCGCGAAACTGATTGCACTCACCAAAGACCCGAACATCGGCTTGCCTGCCGCCGCAATTCCCATTCTCAGGGTATTGACCACGACATTGGGCCAATTAGAGGCCGAGATCAAAGTGCTTGATACCGAGATCACCCGTCGGTCGAAGGAAGACGATATGGCACGGCGCTTGATGACAATTCCCGGCATCGGTCCACTGATCGCCATGGCTTTGGCTACGCTTGCCCCGCCACCAGAGCACTTTCGCAAGGGTCGCGACTTTGCGGCTTGGTTAGGACGGGTGCCGCGCCAACATTCGACTGGCGGAAAGCAGCGGCTTGGAGCCACGACAAAAATGGGGGAGCGATCCCTGAGACGGCTGCTGGTTATTGGTGCGAACAGCGTCATTATTAAACGACGTACCCATTCAGATGCTCAACCGGGAACATGGCTGGGCAATCTGCTGTCCCGCGAGCCACCCATGTTGGCGCGGGTAGCGCTGGCCAACAAGATGGCACGGATCGTCTGGGCCTTGATGGCTAGGGGCGGCGTCTACCAGTCTCCGACCGCAGCGGCATAGGCCCACTGTCGGTCGCGAGAACGTCGGAGCGTAAGAGGGCAAGGAGCAGTTTGGCGCAACAGTCGTGAGACAGGATCAGACATCCAGTATGCAACATGTGCCAACGCGCATGCGGGACTGATTTGGATCTGATCTTCGAACACCATACGGGCCCGCAGCATGTAGATAGCTGCATCAGAGGCCGGATACATGTCGGCACCCGATGACGCGCCTAAATCAGCTCAGAAATTACCTCTTGCGCATGGGACGGTTGTACATGCTGCATTGAGTGATGGCGACATGCGGTGCCGAGGTCAGAAGGGTTGTTTTATGCCAGTTAAGCAGCCATTCGAGCGCCGTAGTTTTCCAACAGCGATATCCTATGTGCGGTACGGATGTATCTGCGGTATCCGCGTTCTATCAGGACACAGCGGACTTGTTAGCGGAGCGCGGTGTCTACGCTGATCGGTCAACAGTCTTCCGCTGGGTGCAGGGGTTTGGGCCGGATCTTTCCAAACGCACTGAAAAGCACCTGTACCGCGCCAACCTCAGTTGGCGTGTTGATAAGACCTACATCCGTGTCGGCGGCAAGTGGCGGCACCTCTGGCGGCCGATTGATGCCAACGGACAGCCAGTTGATTTCAGGCTAACCGCACGGCGGGATACTAGGGTTGCAAAAGCCTTTTTTAACAAAGCGATAAAGCGATAAAGCGATAAAGCGATAAAGCGATAAAGCGATAAAGCGATAAAGCGATAAAGCGTGTGTACTAAATCGACCTATGTCAATTTGTAAGGCTCTGCTGCGCTGGCTAGCCGGACATAGGTCAAAGCGTTCAGGAGGCTCCTATGTCGCGTCGGAATCCTTTCAGGCAGCGTCAATTCCCGAGATATGTGATCCTCATGGCGGTCCGCTGGTATTGCCGATACCCGTTGTCGTATCTTGATGTGCGCGATCTATTGGCCGAACGGGGGATCACAGTCGATGCCGCGACGATCTACAGGTGGGTCCAGAAGTTTGGACCAGAGATCCGCAAGCGCGCTTACGGCCAACATCGTTCATGGCGTGAGCTCCAATGGCATGTGCCCTCTCGGCAGATCACTTTGTGATCGCCTCTCGGGTAAGAGATGAAACCCACGTCCGAGTGAATGGGCGGCGGTATTACCTTTGGCAAGCGGTGGACCAGCGTGGACAGCTCATTGATTTCCGACTGACGGCGCGTCGAAACGCCAATGCTGCAAGGGTATTTATGCGCCAGGCCAGTGAGAGCGTTCGATGCTATCAGCCGATGACAATCGTTACGAACAAAACACACAGTTATGCCAAAGTCATCGAAGAGCTGAATTTCGGTAACGGTCCGGATGATCGCATCCGACATGTCGACCGCAAATATCTTAACAATCGGATCGAAGCTAGGTCATGTTGACAAATTGCGGACCCAAGGCCGGATTGAAGTGATGTCGATGAACCCGAGGTGGCTTTCAGTGGTTTTGTCGTATCGTGTGGCGACGCGGCGGGCGTTCTTCAGCTTGTTGAAGCATCGTTCACCATGTTTCTGAGCCGATACAGCCCATGGTCCACCCTGACGCGCATCTTGCGCATGGGGATTGGCGGCAGGATGTCGCGCTCAGGCATCGTTTTCCGAATGCAATCCGCATCATATCCGCGATCTGCCAGCAGCACCTTGGGTTCTGGCAGGTTGTCCGCCATCATCAGGTCAAACCCCAGACAATCCGACGTTTGACCTATAGTGATCTCCGTTCTCATAGGCAAACCGTGCGCGTTGACGCGGAGGTGGATCTTGGTCGTGAAGTGGGAGATGGCCCAGAAAACAGTCCATTGGACTGTTTTCCCATCGGACGCTCTTAAACGGCCAAAACTCTGTTGCGGAGTCTCCCTTTTGCGCCCGCTGCTTAGTGATGGGCGCGGAGGGCGGTGCTGTCCGCGGCCCGGCAGGCGGCTTTGCCGCCGAGAGGGATCATTTGCAGTGCATCCGGCACGGCTCCGCTTTGGTTCAGCACCTCGAGAATATCTTCCCACAGCCCCGCCAATGTCCAACGCCGAAACTGCTTGTAGACGCCTGATCATTTGCCGAAGTCTTCAGGCAAGTCTCACCACGCCGATCCCGTGCGGGCTATCCAGAATATCCCATCCAGAACAAGGCGATGGTTGGTAGGTTTGCGGCCATTGGGGGCGCGGATGGCAAGAATAAAGTGTTCAAACAGCGACCATTCCTCGCCGCTCATAAGGTCTCGGGCAAGATGGCCTCCATAGCAGATACCAGCTCGAAGCACGCCTGAGCCACCGTGTGAATCCCTTTTGTCAACACAGCATAGCGATCGCTAAAGCAACTTACTGACTGAACTCAGAACTCCGACGTTGCGCATCGTACGCACTGGATAGTCAGTATCTCGAAGCAGGCGGTCCAACGAGAAACCAGGTTCGATTTTAGCTAGGCGTTTGCTAACTCTCTCCGCATTCTCAAGATCATCGAGACTGGCATAGGCAACAATGAGATGGCGCTGAACTGCCCGCAAAGCTGGCGCATTCGATACTGCCATTTCGCCGGCAGCCAAGGCTGCATCCATGCGGCCGGCCGCGACACTAACGGTGCAATGGTGCAGGTTCCACCATTGGCCAAACCGAGAGCGACTGGCAATGAGCTGACTCTGGCTGGATAGCTCAAAGGCTTCCTCATAAGCGCCCGCAAGCATCTTTGAAACCGCCAACGCTTGCAGCGCAAAGGGGTCCTGCGGACTTGCGATAGCTGCTTTTTCCGCTGCCGCGAGCGCCCCATACTGATCGCCAAACATCATAACACGCGTCAACGCGACCAAAGACTGAACCCTCGGATTGTTATTGGCATTCTGTGTCGCAATCTCGACGAATTCATTTGCCTTGTCGTAAAGGATTGGGATCTTCCCGCTCGCCAGTTCGATTGACAGAATCATCTGTAACAATCCCCGCCAAGCCATGAACAAAGCGCTTTGATCTGTCGAATAGGCTTGTTCGAGCAGTCTATCGGCTTCTTGGAGTGCTTGTGGCTCAAAACTGAAAATCTTCTGCACCGCCAACCTGCCAAGAGCAGCCGCTCTTGTCGACGCAGTCTCGGTGGTCAAGGCGACCGGCAAATTTCCAAGCGTCTGTTCGGATGCCTCAAAGACTGTCTGAGCAACATCAATCTTGTCGACCAGTGTCGAAGCCGGACCTTCAGCCCGGAAAGACTTGGAAAACAACAAGCGACCTGATGCAGGGTGAACGACTTTGATAAAAACAACACAAAAACCGTTGTCTTCGACAACGTTACAATCAACTTCGATGTCCAAACCCGAAGTTTGCGCTGCAACCGGCAGGTCACCGGACATACGATGCGATCTGATCTGATGTGCAAGCCCATCACCAACCTGCTGCGCCACAATTTCTCCGAGAATTGCCGCCCCTGTGCCCGCGTTTTGCGACGTCATGCACCTTATGTTGAGTGCATCGTCAACTGGGAGCGCTGCCAAGATCAAGGAACCCGATGCGGCATGAGTTGCCTTTCCGCCAGGTGCAGATTGCAGCGCTTTCCAGTTTTTGAAAGCGGGATCGTTGACGTGTGTATCTTCGAGAAAATCGCCCAAGCTCTCGTCAAGCGATACCGAGACCGTGTCAGGCGCGAACCATATAGATCGACGATCAGACTGAATAATCTCTGCGTTGTAACCCAGCGATTTTCGTATTTCACTCAGTGCCTGACGTAGGCTTCCACTGGCTTGTTTTGCTTCCCGCGTGCTCCACAAATGCTCCTCAAGCCAACGCCGACCACGGATCTGGTTCGGAGCCAGGCCGATCAAAACGATAGCAGCCCTTGCGCGTTGGCTGCGCGGCGCGCAATCGTTCCCACCAGCGTCTTTCATTAAGAAAGGACCATGGCCCGATATGACGACTAAAGGTGGCAAACGAACGGCTTTCAGGGTGGTTCTGGGAACATCAGCAAACACCATGCATTAATGGGCTACGATTGAGAAGGTCTGACGTGCACCACTGTTCCGTCAAACAAGCGTTAATATCCGACTTCCCGATAACACGACATTTGACGACATCTGTCAGCGCATGTTCACCTGTCGGGCATAAACGAATTCATGCGGGGAAAATTGGAATGGCGTTTTTCGGCTCTCAGGGATCTCAAGGTTCACAGGGATCTCAAGGTTCACAAGGTTCACAAGGATCTCAAGGGTCGCAAGGATCTCAAGCCCATGCAGGCGGCAGTGCAGGACCATTTCTGAGTGAAGCACTTATCACCACGCGGGATGGAATTGCCCGGGCGTGGACCGGGAACGGGGTCTTGACGGACACTGCGGTACCTGGTGCTTGGGATGCCTACCGGAAGATGGCGGCCAGACCGCGCGCGGCTGTGCTGGATCATGAGTTTGGGAAACTCTTTGACATCAACCTGCCAAGCGGAACGGAAGGGCAGATTACATCAGACGTGGTTGACGCGACTTTCCTGGTCAAGTTGGTCAGACCAAATGTCGACCCGGCCTTCGTAGCCGATCAACTGCCGTTTCTGCGTACATATGCTGACCTGCGGCTGGATCGGGTAGCCGAAATCCAAGGGCAGACGAACGACCTTCTGTCCTACTTCGGCGCGCTCAGCTATCTCGATTCCGAAGCCAAGAAGCGAACGGTCGAGCTGTTGCAGGCGGTCTTGCGACTGGTCACGATCCTCGAGATGCGGATGAAGTTGCATTTCGACTTCCCGCGCCCGATTACGGCCAGTGCCAGTATTCAGCCGATCATCCAGACACCCGGCCACGGAAGTTGGCCAAGTGGCCACGCGACGGAGTCTTTCGCCGTGTCGATAGTCCTCTGGAGCCTGATGAACGTGGGGTCCGCCGTGACGGCATTCGACATGGTTAATGATCATGAACAGCCAGCGCGGCTGGCCCAGAGGATTGCGGCGAACCGGACGATCGCAGGGGTACATTATCCGACCGATAGTATGGCCGGTGCTATACTTGGGCTAACCGTCGGCGAGATGATCGTGAATTTCCTGGAAGGCGCGAACAAAACGCCCGCACGGGACTTCGACGGTGTCAACTTCTCGGGGGATTTCGATCTGGCGACGCTGGCAAACGAGATGAACGGGGCAAGTGATGAAGACATCATCGCCGTACCTTCGGACATTCTTTCTTCACTCTGGGCCGTTGCGAAAGCGGAATGGTAAGATGGGCAGCTAGCGCCGCCTGTTCCCGGCCTGAGCCGTAATCGTACCATGGCCCAAACGGGCTTCGGGCACCTGAGGCGGTCTGGGCTCACCGAAGCGGGCGATCAATTCGGCCGCTTCATTGGTAAGGGAGCCTGACGCAGGAGGTTGCCCATCACACCCTTCCGCCGAAAAGAGCGTCGCCAAAGCATGCGTGACGCGACCCGCCGCGACGCTGGTTCCGTTCAACGCCCGAACACTGCTGCTAAATGTCCCAGAGGCGAGCAAACCGCGCCGTGGGGCATCATCGGCCAAGGCCGAAAGCGTCGGACCCGGTATTGTCCAAGACGCTCCCTCGGATGAGTAAATGGCGGGGTCGGCGGGCGGCAAAGGCGCTCCGGGCGCGGGTTGCGTCGCGGTAGAATCGACGGCTGCGCCAACCGAGTAGACCTGTTCCGACACGGCCGTCACAAAACTTGAATGCGTTCCGGCACGTTTGATCGGTGAGGTGTTTGCGGGTCGCGAATAGGCCTGCAGATCCGGTTCAAACTCATGCGCATCAGGGTGGTCGAAATAGGATTGCCGTCCGTTCTGTCGATAGCCAATCGGCGTGTCGCCACGCTGTGCTTCCAATCGAACTGGGATCTCGCAGGTGCCTCTGCTGTTGCAGACCTCAACCTGCCATGCACCGCTATTGGCCGTCACGATCTCCACAGGTGCGGTTGGTGCGACAGCGAGCAGATAGTATGCTGGCGTAACAGCACCCGGTGCGACGAAGCGGACTCCGACATGATAAAGACGCGCAATCGCGAAACCATCCGCATTCAGGAGTGTCCTGTAAGTATTTGGTGGCAAAGGGGCAGGTGGGATGCTCGCTCCGTTTGGCGCCGTCAGGCCGATCTCAAGATCTTCAAGATCAGCGCCGTCAACCGGACGAATTTCAGCGAAGCTCGCCGAATAGTCATCGGGCAGAATCCGCCAATCGATCTGCCGGTGTTCCTCGGCCGGGATGTCAAATCGGGCGACTTGCCTGCCCAGGCGGTCGTTGCCGAATGAATAGACCACGCGGGCGCAGCGTCCGGTGCGTGTTTGCCACTCTCTCAATTCTCTTGCGACCAGATATTCGATCGGCTTCGTACCGTCCTTGGGACCGGCCAGCGTTCCGAGGCTGACATTGATCACAACGGGACTGTCACCATTAATCTGTTCGGCCTGATAGAGGATCCAGCGCACACCCTGCACGACAAGCGGTTCAAGCTGCGTGCCAGCCGTGTTGTCGACCGCCTCAGGTGGCAGTTGCACCGCAATAAGTGGCCAATGCTGTTCGGGCGCGTTGCCTTCAGGATCAGCGCCGGCCGCGATGTCCAAAACATGGGTGCCATGGGTGAACTGATATTCGGTACTGCGATGTTCGCCAAGCTCGATCAGAACAGAATTAATGCTGCGATAGACAGCCTCTTCATCAAGCTTGTCACCACGAGCCAGCAGCACGTCGATCTCACTCTGATGCAGCACAGCGCCCGTCAGGATGTAGAACTTTCCAAAGCCGGGTACTAAAATGGTCCTGAAGGCCTGGATCCAGACAGCATGAAACCTGGTGCGTTGGCGTTGTCCGGGATCGCCCGTATTGAAACGAAAGCGATTGTTCAGAAAGCCGATCCCGTCGTCGATTGTGGCCACTATAGGCTGCGTTGATGACAGGCTGAAGTCTGACTCGGGCGGTGCATCGAACATACGGGGGCTTTGCGCGGCTTCGATGGGTGATCCGATCTCAAGCACATCAAGACGACCGGGGTAGGTTTCGGGTTCCTGATCTGGCGACGCAAACCTGCGATAAAGCGAATAGATCGCACCCGGCTCTTCCCCCTCGCTTCGCTCCTGATCAACCTTTTGCTCCTCATCGCGCTCAAGCTCTGCCAGAAGACGGTCGCGTTCGAAACCATCAAGCAGGAAGACACCTTCAGCCACCAGTTCCCACAACCACCGGCGAGCTTCCCGGAGACTTGGGAAGGCGCGCCCTACGATCAGCTTGACGATGAGAGGCTCAAGCAACTCTTCCGATGCAAACCTGGGCTCCGGCGTTTGCTCATCCAAAGAGCGCGCCCAGTCCTGATAAGGCGACGTCAGCCTAAGTTCGCCCTCTGAAGTCTTGTGTTCGGTTGCCATTCTTCACCCCCAGTGTTCACGTTTACACCTAACCAGTATGCGAAGGATGTTGGCCATGCCGAAAAAGACCGGTCAGCGAATTTGACGATCTATTCACGCTGATGATTTCGTCATAGCCTTGGGTTGGCTTGGCAAATTGGCGCAGGGCCGAGGGTACCCTAGCTGCCCGACACGGCAAATTCGATGCGCCGGTTCTTGCCGCGCCCCTCAGGTGTTGCATTGCTCGCGACCGGCTGGTCTTCACCGTAGCCTCTTGCAATCATCCTGCCGGATGCAATGCCCTTTTGCCGCAGCCAATCTGCGACCGCAGCAGCCCGTTGTTCTGAGAGCCGAAGGTTGTAAGCACCTGCACCCTGCGAATCCGTATGACCGCTGATTTGGATGATCAGATCGGGGCAGCGTGCGACGACGTCATGGAGTGTTCCGAGAAGGGCATCACTTTCCGCCCGCAGATTGGCGCTGCCCGAAGCAAAATAGATGTTGCCGGTACGGGACAGGATCTCAAAACGGCCAATGCAAGCTTCTCTCGAAAAGTCACCTTCGGCTTCAAGGGCCGCACTGGCCGGTGCCTCAAGTGAGGCCAATTGAACAGGTTCAGCCCCTTCACCATTCCGCTTGAAGATGAAATCGAACGTCACCGTTCCAGTGGGTACGATCTGCACGTTTGCCGCATCCTGAAGTTTTTCGAGCCCTTCCGTTAGGTTGAAATCAGCGACCTGCAAGGTGATTGGCGATGCTGTCGAAACAGCGACCAAATCGTCAGCAATAAGAGTTACCGAAACATCCGCCTCCAGCGCCTGTGACACGCCATGCAGGTCGAGGGTATAGGGCACGTTCAGTGTTTTGCGCCGCACTGTTTCCAGATCGGACAAGTCCGCCGGATCGATCTTCAGCGCGATCTTTGCCTCGGGATATTGAAACGTTTCGAAGAACAGAAAACGCATCCGAACATTCCGCAGGTCGACCTGGGTATCGACGCTGTCAAGCAACACGGAGATTTCTGCAGCGCCAGTCTCGTCGATTGTGCCGGCGAAAGTTGCAAAGGATGAAATTTCGACTTTGCTGGCATTCTTGATGGACTGAAATTGCAGCTTCGAAGCATCGTTTTCAAGTACCCAACCACGGGCGAACGGATCTGCCTGCGACACGATCGGAAGGAGAGAGATAAGGGTGGCGAGCAGCACTTTACGCATCGTTTTCACCGAAAAATTGTTTCAAAATGTGGCAATCTCTTATCACAGCACGACCCATTTGTGACTTATATTTTTCCAATTTCACCTCTAACATACAGATTGGCTCCGTTGGGAATAGACGAAAATGCTGTCTTGGTTATCGCGGTTTTTTCTGGCGCTTGCGCTCTTTGCAGGACCTTTGCAGGCAGAATCCATGCGAAAGGCACTTGTTGTCGGAAATGGAAACTACGGCGCAGTTCAAACCCTCGAGAACCCTGTAAGTGATGCGATGTTGATGGCCAATCGCCTAGGCGATCTGGGGTTCGAAGTTTCGATGATCATCGATGGCACACAGATCGAAATGCGCCGCGCAATTGCGCAATTCGGCAGGGATTTGCGTGCGAGCGGGCCTGAGACCGTAGGCCTCTTCTACTATGCGGGTCACGGCGTGCAGAGCTTTGGCGCCAACTACCTCCTGCCAGTGGATGCAAGTCTGACGGATGCAGCCGACCTCGACCTGGTAGCGCTTGAGGCTCAAACCATTCTTCGGCAGATGGCATCCGCGCGGAACCGGACAAACATAGTCATTTTGGATGCATGTCGGGACAATCCCTTCGAAACGATCGCAGATCTTGACGACAATGGCTTGGCGGAAATGAAAGCGCCTGCCGGAACATTTTTGGCTTATGCAACTGCGCCAGGCGCTGTCGCTCTGGATGGTTTGGGAGAGAACAGTCCCTTCACCACCGCCCTGGCAGAAGAAATTCTGATAGCAGACATACCGATTGAACAGATGTTCAAAAAGGTCAGGGTTCGAGTGCGGGATGCGACATCGGGTCTGCAAACACCTTGGGATACGTCTTCTCTTACGGTGGACTTCAAGTTCAAGCCTGGCAAAACGCTAAGCGCGGAAGATCTTGCTGCAAAGCAGTTCTGGGAGTCGGTCAAAGATACGAGTGATCCCGTTCAGATCATGCTGTTCCTGCGCGCCTATCCCGACAGCGCCTTTTCGCAGGAGGCGCGGGGCCTGTTGAAATCCGCCATGCAATCAGAACTGGAAAGTGCTGAGACGTCAGCGCCGCAAACAAAGGCGCCCGTGACGCCAAGTGATCAAGAGGCTGATCTTTTGGAAACCGCGCGTGCGTCAGGCGACCTCGGGGATTATCAAGCATATCTCGACGCCTTCCCTGACGGAGTGTTTGCCGAACTTGCCAAACTCGAAATGGCCGCGCTGAGCCAGGCTGCAGCGCCGCCAGAGGCCGAAGCAGATGAACCGACCCAGCAGACGGTCTCAGTTACGGGGCGAACAGCGCCAACCGAGCAAGAGATTTCGGTCTTTTTTGATCAACCTCTGATCAATGGTGCGCCCGAGATTGTCGGCAAGACCATCATGGAAGTCACAACGCTGTCGCCGATCTTCCCGCCGATTGAAGGCTTGCCGGAAGAAATGTGGAAGGATCAAAGCTGTGCAAACTGCCATCAATGGGATCGCACAGCCTTGTGCGATCAGGCAAAAACCTACCTCAAGGCAAGTGCTGAAAGATCGCTCGCCAAACAACACCCACTTGGTGGCAGTTTCAAAAACAACCTGAGGGTCTGGGCTGAAGGTGGTTGTCAATGAACACATCCAACGTTTGACCGCAGCACCTTCAGCAACATAACCTCAGATTGAATCAAGACATGTTAGTAAGAGCAATGTGCATTTGGACACAGACGGAAGGCCACTTTGCAATCAACAAGTCGAGACAGAATAGTTGAGATATCGCAAAGCCATGTTAGACAGCGTGAGACGGCGGATGAAACCGCCGCACCCGGAGACAGCGATCGCCGGGAAGAAGGGACGAGAACTTGACTGACCTGCTGCAAAGTTTCGGGGAGGATGCTCCAAGCGGGGAGGATCTGGAATACGAGCAAGTCTTCACAGATCTGATTGTTGCTGCGCAACCCACCCAGGAGAAGCAGTTTGGCGATCAGATTATCCCCTCTGAGGACCCTGACTATCGCGATGTTGCAACCAAGGCACGGGCCGTTCTTGCGCAAAGTCACGACCTGAGGGCGGGCGCTTATCTTGCCACCGCAGAACTCCGCGTGAACGGTTTGGAGGGCTTCTCTGAGGTCGCCGCTTTCTTTCGCGGGGCACTCGAAGACTACTGGTCGACATGTCATCCGCAACTTGACGAAGAAGATGACAACGATCCGACGATGCGGGTCAACACCGTCGCTGAACTCGCCAATCGGGATACGGTTATTCGTGCGCTTCGCCTCGCCCCGCTGACGGATAGCAGAACATTCGGCAGGATCTGCTGGAGAGATGTCCAAGTTGCAAATGGGGAGATATCCGCGCAGGAAGATGATGACGTTCCGGACAGCGCCGCTGTCGCGGCAGCGTTTCGGGATACCGACGACGATGCCCTCTCAGGGTTGCGGGCGGCCGCCGAAAGCGCGCTGTCAGACATACAGGCCGTAACGGCCAAATTCGACGCCGAAACACCAGGACGTGGCCCCGATCTGGAGCCGCTCGAACGGCTCCTGCGCCAGATCACAAATCACCTGATCGAAGCAGGCGGTGGTGTCGCTGAAATCACTGAAGATGCTAAACAAACTGCGGATATTCGTGAAAAAACCGCAAACACCGGTGCGATAGGGGCTATCAATTCCATCAATGATGTGCACACTGCGCTTGACAGGATCATCGCATATTACAAGCGATCTGAACCCTCTAGCCCAGTGCCCATATTGCTTGAGCGGGCAAAACGGTTGGTTGGTGCAGACTTCCTGGAAATTGTTAAGGATATGGCCCCCGAAGGCGTGGACAACGTTCATTTGATAGGGGGGATCGAAGACGAAGATGATTGATATACGAATGGGTCTGCGACCCGGATCGACTGATCGTGACGACAAGGAGATAATGTGATGGCCGGAGGGTCTCAGAAATTCATCGCGCGCAATCGAGCGCCGCGGGTGCAGATCGAGTACGATGTCGAACTTTACGGCGCGGAAAAGAAAGTACAACTTCCATTTGTAATGGGCGTTATGTCGGATCTGGCAGGCAAGTCAGAAGTCGAACAACCCGCTATTGCAGACCGGAAGTTTCTTGAAATCGACGTCGACAATTTCGATGATCGGATGAAGTCGATGAAGCCCCGCGCAGCGTTTAGCGTTCCCAATACGCTGACTGGAGAGGGCAATATGGCCGTTGATATCACGTTCGAATCCATGGATGATTTCAGCCCGGCAGCCATCGCCGCCAAGGTCGAACCGCTGAAAGAGCTGTTGGATGCGCGCACTCAATTGTCGAACCTGATGACTTACATGGACGGCAAGACCGGAGCGGAAGAGCTGATTGCAAAAGCGATCAAGGACCCTGCCCTGCTGAAATCTCTGGCGGCAGCCCCCGCACCCGACGGCGACGACGAAAAGGGAGAGTGATCCATGGCTGATGCAGAAAAGCAGGCGGAGGCCGGCGCGGTTGAAGTCCAGGAAGACGATTTCGCATCTCTACTACAAAAAGAGTTTCGTCCGAAGTCCGAACAGGCCAAGACGGCTGTGGAACAGGCCGTACAAACCCTTGCCGCGAAGGCACTGGAAAACACCGCTCTTGTTTCGGATGATGCACTCAAATCGATAGAAAGCATTATTGCGGAGATCGACCAAAAGCTGACCGAGCAGGTCAACCAGATCCTCCACCACGAGGAATTCCAGCAACTCGAAAGCGCGTGGCGTGGGCTGCACTATTTGGTCAACAACACCGAAACCGACGAGATGCTGAAGATCCGAGTCATGAACATATCCAAAAAGGATATGCACAAGACGCTGCGAAAGTTCAAAGGAACGGCTTGGGATCAGTCTCCGATCTTCAAACGCGTCTACGAAGAGGAATTCGGTCAGTTCGGCGGAGAGCCTTACGGAACCCTCGTCGCCGACTACCACTTTGATCACAGCCCGCCGGACGTGGAGCTTCTGGGAGAGATGTCAAAGATCGCGGCGGCTGCACATGCCCCGCTGATCACCGGCGCCAAGCCCGAGCTTTTCCAGATGGACAGCTGGTCAGAGCTTGCCAACCCGCGTGACCTAACGAAGATCTTCCAAACTCCGGAATATGCCTCATGGCGCAGCCTGCGCGAAAGCGAAGACAGCCGCTATGTGGGTCTTGCCATGCCGCGTTTTCTGGGCCGCTTGCCTTACGGGTCCAAGACAGACCCTGTTGAGGCCTTCGCTTTCGAAGAAGAAACCGGCGATGCAGATTCGTCCAAATACGGTTGGGTCAATGCGGCGTACGCTATGGCTGTCAACATCAACCGATCATTCAAGGAATACGGCTGGTGCTCGCGCATTCGCGGGATCGAATCCGGCGGTGCAGTTGAAAATCTTCCCAGCCACACCTTCCCAACGGATGATGGCGGGGTCGATCAGAAATGCCCGACCGAAATCGCGATTTCTGACCGGCGCGAGGCAGAGCTTGCGAAGAACGGTATGATGCCTCTCATCCACCGCAAGAACAGCGATGTGGCGGCGTTCATCGGCGCGCAATCACTTCATAAGCCAGCGGAATATGACGATGCGGACGCAACGGCCAACGCCAATCTCGCTGCACGGCTACCTTACCTTTATGCGACATGCCGCTTTGCGCACTACCTTAAATGTATCGTTCGCGACAAAGTGGGCTCCTACAAAAGCCGTGCGGATATGGAGCGCTGGCTGAAGGATTGGATCGATCAGTATGTCGATCACTCCTCCGACCGCTCAAGCGAAGAGGAAAAAGCCCGCCGACCGCTCGCCGCAGCGGACGTGGTTATCGAAGATGTTGAGGGAAATCCAGGTTACTACACATCCAAGTTTTTCCTTCGTCCACATTACCAGCTGGAAGGTTTGTCTGTTTCCCTCCGATTGGTATCAAAGCTTCCCAGCGAAAAACAGTAAGACAAGACCAGGTGCACCCGGCGTATTTTGGGTGCACCAGACATTTCAAAACCAGCGGCCAATTTTGGGCCATTTGTTAAATATCAGGAGTACAAGAGATGCCCATCTATATGCAGATTGAAGGCGGCAAAGTCGAAGGTGAATCAAAGGACGACGGTCACGAGAAATGGATTGATATTCTATCCATGTCGGGCGCGGTTTCGAACAACGGCACCTTCGCTATGGGCGGTGGCGGCGGACGTGGACGTTCGCAGCTTGCCGACCTTTCGGTCCTTGTGAACGAAGGCAAATCCTCGCCTGGTCTGTTCCAAGCGTGCTGTGACGGCACCCATTTCAAAGACGCAACCCTGCATTTCACCAAGTCAGGCGGCGCGCAGGAAGTCTATATGAAATGGGAACTGACCAACGTTCTGGTATCGAGCTATTCGATCAGCGGTTCGGGTGAAGACGTGCCAACAGATTCGGTCACGTTCAACTTCGAAAAGATCAAATACACCTATCTCGAACAGGACGAAAAAGGCAAAGTGAGCGTGGCTGCCGAAGCGACCTGGGATCAGGGAAAGAACAAGGCGATCTAAGCTTCGCTCACTGAAAATATGCACCGCGAAGGAATGGCTTTCGCGGTGCTACTGACGATCTAATCGATCTAGTTTTGGAGGTGTCTGTCGTGTCGCAGGCCGCGCATGATCATTTGAAATCGGGCGATCTGCCTGACGCGCTAGCTGCCCTCCAAGACGCGGTGCGCAAGGACCCGTCCGACCAGAAACTTCGAGTTTTCTTGTTCCAACTTCTGTGCGTAACCGGGGATTGGAACCGCGCCGTGGCGCAGCTGAAACTCAGCGCGGAAATGGATTCGGCGGCCATTCCAATGGCGCAGGCTTACCGAGAAGCAATCATTTGCGAGGTCTATCGCGAAAAGGTCTTTGCAGGTGAAAAGACACCTCTGATCTTTGGCGAACCACAAGACTGGACCGCCAAGCTGATAGAGGCCCTGAAAGCCCTGGGAGGTGGAAACGCAGCCGCCGCCGCCGACCTGCGCGCGCAGGCTTTCGATGACGCCCCAGCCGCGGCAGGCTCACTCAACGGCGAAAAGTTTGAGTGGATTGCAGATGCCGATATGCGTCTTGGGCCGCTGCTGGAGATTGTGATCAACGGACGCTATTTCTGGATGCCCTTCACATCTATCGCCAAAGCACAGTTCGAGGAACCAAGTGACCTGCGCGATGCCGTTTGGACGCCTTCACAGATCACATTGTCAAATGGCGGCGATGTGGTCGCCCTGATCCCGACCCGTTATGCGGGCACGATAACATCAGGATCAGATGCCGAAAAGCTGTCCCGAGCGACCAGCTGGGACGATGCAGGAGGCGAAACGTTTCTTGGCAAAGGTCAGCGTTTGCTGGCAACCGACCAGGGTGATGTCGCTTTGATGGAAGTGAGAGAGCTTGTCATGGACCAGGTCGATGGCTGATCTGACGATCTCTGACAGGCTGCAGCCGTCCCTTCTGGACCGCCTGACCGACAACGACCCATCCGAAAAGTCGGAGCGACGCGATGATCGCGTTATTGATGTCCGGACACTGCGCGAAATCATCCAACGCGATCTGTCCTGGCTTTTGAACACCACCAACAACGACCGCTGGATCGACGCTGAACGCTTTCCACGGGCTGCATCTTCGGTGTTGAATTACGGCGTGCGCGACGTTGCTGGAGATTACTCAACCGTTGATCGGGCAGAGCTGATCCGGAAGTCGATCGCCAGCGCAATCGAACTCTTTGAACCACGAATCCGCGAGGGTTCGGTCGACGTAGAAACCCGAGCGGGAGATCAGACGCGGGAGGCCGTGGTGAATTTCGATATTCGCGCGGATATGTGGGCACAGCCCCTCCCCGTTGAACTTTATCTGCGCTCGGAGGTCGATATCACGACCGGCGAGCTGTCGCTGGAGCGGGTGGGCTAGTCGATGGATACGCGCCTGCTCAGACACTACGAAAACGAGTTGGCTTTCATGCGGGATATGGGTGCGGAATTTGCAACCGCCTATCCCAAGATAGCGTCACGGCTGGGCATGGACGGTGTGGAAGTCCTTGACCCTTATGTTGAGCGTATTCTGGAGGGGGCTGCCTTTCTTTCGGCCCGTGTCCAGCTTGAACTCGAACAGCAGTACCCAGCTCTGACCAGCCATCTGCTCGAAATCGTCTACCCACATTATCTCGCGCCAACCCCTTCCATGATGATCGCGGCCTTTGAGCCGGACCACGAGAATGCGGCATTGGTTGAGGGGCATCTCTTGCCACGGCAGACCACACTGCGTAGCAGGCTTGGCGAAGGCGAACAGACCGCGTGCGTTTTTCGAACAGCTGCAGATGTGACTTTGTGGCCGATCCGCATCAGCGAGGCAGAATACATAGACGGACGTGGTGCGCTTGCTGCGGCGGGCGTGAGCACGGCGCAAGGATCTCGAGCGGCCATACGCCTACGTCTTGAGCGACATAATAATCTTCCGATCGCGGATTTGCCACTGAACAACCTCACGATCTTTCTGGGTGGGACAGAAACCGCCGGGTGGGGACTGCATGCGCTTCTGTCCACTCAGACCAAAAGTCTTGTCGCCCGCTCGACAGACCGCCGGGCAGACTGGACAACCCCCCTTGTCGATGGGGCAGTTGTCCCGCGCGGATACGGGCGGGAAGAAGCACTTCTGCCCTTACCCCGGCAAAGCTTTGATGGATATCGCCTGCTTCAGGAATACTTCGCCCTTCCGGAACGCTTTCACTTTGTTGAACTAACGGGCCTCGGCCCCGGAATCTCCCGAGCGTCTGGCAAAGACGTGGATATCTACATCCTTTTGGGCGAAGGCGACGAGGCGGTCGCGCCATCCGTAGCGCCGGAGGTATTTGTTTTGAATGCCGTCCCAGCCATCAATCTGTTCCCAAAGCGCTGCGACCGCATACTCGTTTCAGGGCACGACACGGAAATGCATGTCATCGGGGACCGAACGGCCCCGATGGACTACGAAGTGTTCGGCATTACCTCAGTCAATGGAATCAGCGGCGAGGGCCAGGACGACACATCATTCCGGCCCTTCTATTCTGCTGACGATTTTACGGCTGCAGGCGAATCCTACCCGGCCTATTACACGCTGCGTCGGCGGATGCGGCAAAGATCGGAAAGAGAGCGGCTCAAAGGTTCCCGCACTTCTTATCTTGGCTCTGAAACATATCTGACGCTTGTCGATCCCAACGAGGCCCCCTTTCGGGGCGATCTCCGGCAACTGGCCGTACAGGCCATGGTCACGAACCGCGATCTGCCGCTTTTGCTCGCCACGGGCACACCGGATCTGTTTCACCTTCCGGACGGTGGCCCCGTTAAGCGGATCACCACGCCGCTCCCACCGACCCGACCGCGTCCGACACTTGCGCAATCAGGAGCGTCATGGCGGCTCATTTCTCATCTGTCACTGAACTACCTATCCATTGCCGATGAAGGAGAGGAACGCGGTGCTGCAGCCCTGCGCGAACTTCTTGGGATTTATGCGCCCGCAGGCGACAAAGTGATCGAAAAGCAGCTTGAAGGCATCAGCAAGGTCGAAACGCGCTCCATTGTCCGGCGCATGGCCGACGGCGTAATGTCGACTGCGATACGAGGACTCGAGATCCGTATCACCCTGGATGAAAGCTTCTACGAAGGCACCAGCCCCTATCTGGTCGGCGCCGTCCTTGAACGTTTCTTTCGAAAGTACGTGACGATCAACTCTTTCACCGAAACCGTCCTTATTACCGAACAAAGCGGAGAAATCGCACGATGGCGCCCCCAGACGGGCCTCGGTCGGATCATCTGACGCGGCTAAAGCCGCTCATTGAACAACCCGAGCAACAGCATATCCTTCACGCGCTGCGCCTTTTCGAGGCGGTGCATGCAGACACGCCACGTTTGGGCGAAAGTCGGCGCGCCCGACAGGACCGGATTCGGCTTGGGCAAGAGGCGGAATTGTCGTTTCCGCCATCAACGATCCGAAGTTTTTCACCGGGACATGGCCAAACACCGTCGCGGCTGATCAATCGGTTCTTTGGCTTCTTTGGTCCACAAGGCCCACTGCCGCTGCACCTCACGGAATACGCGCGGGACCGGCAACGCAACCACCGCGATCCGACGCTCGTGGCTTTCGCTGACATGCTGACCCACCGCTTCCTGTCCCTCTTCTATCGCGCCTGGGCCTCAGCGGAGCCTGCGCCCAGTTTTGACCGGGGCGAAGATGGGCCGTTCGAACGTCATGTGGCGGCTATTTCAGGATTGCAGGGGACCGCATTTCGGGACAGGGATGCGTTTCCCGATCTGTCAAAGCGCCATTTTGCGGGATTGCTAGGTCAGGGCAGCAAGTCACCAGATGGATTGGTGGCTATACTCTCGACGTTCTTCGGTGCCTCTGTCCGTCTCCAGCAATTTATCGGGTCATGGCTGGAACTTGAGCCGGATGATCGCTGGCAGCTTGGAGCGCAGGCAGGTCTTGGTGAGATGACAACCATCGGCGAGCGGGTTTGGACTCGTAGTGCCAAATTCCGTCTGAGGATCGGCCCGATGGACCTGGAACAGTATGAGCGTCTGCTACCAGGTTCGGAATCCCTGAAAAGGCTTCGAGATATCGTGCGGTCCTATACTGGGTTTCAGCTCGATTGGGATCTAAACCTCGTCTTGCTGGCCAGCGAAGTTCCAAGAGCGCAATTGGGCAGGAGCACTCGCCTGGGCCAGACAAGCTGGATCCGCGGCGACGCCGCGAACCGCAAAGACGCCTCAGACCTGTTTCTGTATTCCGAGATGATTTGACGAGAAGGCCAGAGAAATGAGTGAAATCAGTCGCGTTGCCCTTTTTGGAAAGCTCAATTCGCTTGGCTACAAGGCCGTCGAAGGCGCCACGGTTTTCTGCAAGATGCGCGGCAACCCTTACGTGGAAGTGGTGCATTGGATGCATCAGATCCTGAATTCGCAGGACAGCGACCTGCATCGGATCATCCAGCACTACGATCTGGATCCGGGCAAGATCGCAACAGAGATGACCGCAGCACTTGATGGCTTGCCGCGCGGGGCATCCTCGATCTCGGATCTGTCGGAGCATCTCGAAGATGCGATGGAGCGTGCGTGGGTCTGGGGCTCGCTGCTTTACTCGTCCTCGCAGGTGCGTACGGGTCATATCCTTCTGGGCATGCTTAAGACGCCCGCCTTGCGCAACATCCTCGCGCAGATTTCTCCGGAACTTGCCAACATCAAAGCAGACGATCTGGCTGATGAGTTCAATACGGTAACGGATGGTTCACCCGAAGAAGCAATGCGACCGCAGGATGGATCAACCACCGGAGGCGGTGCGGAACCAGGTGAGGCCTCTGGTGCAATGTCTCCCGCCCAGATGGGTAAGGGCGAGGCCCTTGATCAGTATTGCACAGATCTGACCCAGCAGGCGCAGGACGGCGAAATCGACCCGATCGTGGGACGCGATGAAGAGATCCGCCAGATTGTCGACGTGCTGATGCGCCGACGCCAGAACAACCCGATACTCACTGGTGAAGCAGGCGTGGGTAAGACGGCCGTGGTGGAAGGCTTTGCCCTGCGTATTGCGCGCGGTGACGTACCACCCGCTTTGCAGGAAGCGCGGCTTCTGACGCTGGATGTGGGGCTGTTGCAGGCCGGCGCGTCAATGAAGGGCGAGTTCGAGAACCGCCTGCGCCAGGTCATCGACGAAGTTCAGGCAAGTCCGATGCCGATCATACTGTTTGTGGACGAGACGCATACGCTTGTCGGCGCGGGAGGGGCCGCCGGGACGGGGGATGCGGCAAACCTGCTGAAACCGGCGCTGGCACGTGGGACATTGCGAACCATCGGGGCAACAACTTGGGCCGAATACAAGAAACATATCGAGAAAGACCCGGCACTGACCCGCCGCTTTCAGGTGGTGCAGGTAGACGAACCGGACGTGCCCAAGGCAATCCGCATGATGCGTGGGATCGCGTCGATGCTGGAAAATCACCACAAGGTGCAAGTGCTCGACGAGGGGATCGAGGCGGCGGTCAGCCTCTCGGCCCGTTACATACCCGCACGGCAATTGCCCGACAAATCGGTAAGCGTTCTGGATACAGCCTGCGCCCGGGTTGCTGTCAGCCAGCACGCCGTGCCGGCGGAAGTGGACGACGCGCGCAAAAAGATCGATGCCTTGGTGACGGAGCTCGAGATCATTGATCGGGACGAGACTGCGGGTTTTGACGTCGATGACCGGCGTACCGCGATCACCGATATAAAGACGCAGGAAGAAGAACGGCTTAAGGGGCTAGATGATCGCTGGCAGGCCGAAAAGACGGTCGTGAAAGATATTCTGGACCTAAGGGCGCAGCTGCGCGCGGGTGGAGCGGAAGTCGAAGGTGACGACACGGGGGAAACACCGCTTACGGAAGATGCTCGCGCCAACCTTCTCGCCCAGCTCAAAGCCAAGAATGCAGAGCTTGAGGCCCTGCAAGGGGAGGCACCTTTGATCCTGCCTATCGTCGATGCACAGGCGGTGGCCAGTGTGGTCGGCGACTGGACAGGGATTCCCGTGGGCAGAATGGTCCGGGACGAAATTCAGACGATCCTCAACCTCGAAGAACATCTGGCCAAGCGCGTTATCGGTCAGGACCACGCAATGAAAATGATCGCCAAGCGCATCCAGACCAGCCGCGCAGGCCTTGACAATCCGTCAAAGCCCATCGGGGTCTTTATGTTGGCCGGGACATCGGGCGTGGGTAAGACTGAAACCGCCCTGGCGCTGGCCGAGGTGCTGTACGGCGGCGAACAAAACATCATCACCATCAACATGTCCGAGTACCAAGAGGCCCATACGGTCAGCAGCCTCAAAGGCGCGCCTCCTGGCTATGTAGGCTACGGCGAGGGCGGTGTGCTGACCGAAGCCGTGCGGCGCAAGCCCTACTCGGTCGTGCTGCTCGACGAGGTGGAAAAAGCCCACCCGGACGTTCACGAGATCTTCTTTCAGGTGTTCGACAAGGGCGTGATGGAGGATGGCGAAGGTCGACAGATCGACTTCAAGAACACGCTGATCCTCTTAACATCCAATGCCGGGTCAGAGTTGATCATGGACATGTGTTCCGACCCTGAATTGATGCCGGAGCCCGAGGGTATCTCAAAGGCTTTGCGCGACCCGCTTCTGAAAATCTTCCCGGCGGCGCTGCTCGGGCGGATCGTGACAATCCCCTATTATCCGCTCAGCCCGCATATGATCGCCGAGATCACCAAGCTGCAGCTTGGCCGCATCCAAAAGCGTGTTACCGAAGCGCATGGCGTGCCCTTCAAATACACCGACGCCGTCGTGCAAACGATCGTTGACCGCTGTCAGGAGTTGGAAAGCGGTGGTCGGATGATCGACGCGATTGTGACGAACACCATGCTGCCCGACATTTCAGCGGAATTTTTGCGCCGCATGATGGAGGGCGGAGAGGTCACCCGCGTCGGCATCGACGTCGAGGGATCAGAGTTCACCTACAGTTTCGAATGACCAGACAGAAACATATTCCAGGCCAGGACATTTCTGCCCTGCCCCAAACCATCCCGGGCAAAACCGGACAGACCAGACACAATTTTAGTACAGCCACATTTAAGCACATCCAATCTACATCGCGCGACAAATGTGCGATCCGTATTAGGCCAGGCAGTGGACGTCATTAACCGCGCTGCCGCGGCTGTTGAAAGGTAAGTCATGGCAAAAGACGATTTTCTGCCGGAACACCGAAGCATTCAGCTTGAGATCAAGAAGCTGGATGATGAACCCTTCTTGATGCGCGCCCATGTGCGCGAAGGCATGAGCGAGATTTCAGAGATTACGGCAGAGTTCCTGATAAAGAACCGTGCATTGAAGCTTCAGGATCTGATCGGCAAGGACATGATTGTCCATCTGACCTATGCAGATCCGAAGAAAAAAGACGAGATCCTCCGCAGTTTCCCGGGCGTATGCGTGACAGCCGAGTATGTGGGTGATCACGAAGGGTTCGGTCACTATGTGGCCGAGATCCGCCCCTGGCTGTGGTTTCTTGGCCGCACGCGGGACTGCCGGATCTTCCAATCGGTCACAACGGTCGACATCATCAAGGAAGTCTTCGCGGATCTCGGCTTTAGTGACTATGTGGACAAGCTGAACGGGTCTTATGACGAGCGGACATATTGTGTTCAGTACCGGGAAACCGACCTCGCCTTTCTCAACCGGCTGATGGAAGAAGAAGGCATTTACTACTATTTCGACAACAGCGATGGCGTGCCGAAGTTGGTGTTGGCCGATGGCGAAGGGGCGCATCCCTCCATGCCAAATACGCCCTCGGTACCCTTCTACGCGGGCGAGCAATCGAACCGCGATGAAGAAGGATACATCTTCGACTGGCAGGAGAAAGAGGCGCAAGTTCCCGGCAAGGTGACTTTGCGCGACTACGATTTCGAACGTCCCACCGCCGATCAGACCAAGGTCAATATCAAGGAGGTCGGGTCACATGCCTACAAAGACTATGAGCTTTATGACTATCCCGGACACTACAGGGGCAGTTTGCCGGGAGATGCGCGTGCGCGCGTCCGCATGCAGGCCGAAACAGCAATTGCCAGCACCCGGCGGGGCGGCACGAGTGAGCGCAACCTGACAGTTGGCACGCATTTCAAGCTGACGGACGGGCCGCGCAAGAACTCAAACGGCACCTTCCTTGTTCTCAGGGCCGAGCATTGGTTGCAGGCCGAACTCGATCCTGACGATCCCCAGCATTCCGCATTGCGCGAGATCTCGAAGATCGAGTTCTATCCCGGCAATGAGGACACCTACCGCGGCCTCTTCGAGGCGATGCCTTTCGACATTCAGTTTCGGGCGCCGCTCCTAACGCCGTGGCCTGAAATCCCGGGCCTGCAAACGGCTGTGGTGACAGGACCGGGAGGAGAGGAGATACACACCGATCAATACGGACGTATCAAGGTCAAGTTTCACTGGGATCGCGCCCAGAACCGCGATGCACATTCGTCCTGTTGGTTGCGTACAGTGATGCCTTGGACGGGCAAGAACTGGGGCATGATCGCAATTCCACGGATCGGGCAGGAGGTCGTTGTCCAGTTCGAAGAGGGCGACCCGGACCGTCCTGTCTGTACGGGTATGTTGTACAACGCAGACACGATGCCACCCTACCCGTTGCCAGCCAACAAGACCATGACGGGGATGACTACGCGCTCCACGCAAGGCGGCAATGCGAGCACATTCCACGAGATGGTCTTTGAGGACAAGATCGGTGAGGAATATGTTCGGATGCAATCCGAGCGGGACTACTACCAGATCGTCAAGAATGATGCGGTCATCAATATCGGCGGTGGACATGCCAATCTGGGTGACCTCACGCAAACCGTCAAACGCAACAAAACGGAGTTCATCGGCGAAGTACGCACGCACATGGTCGGACTTCTGGAAGATCTGTCCGTCGGGCTGGTGTATGATGAATCCGTCGGGATCGCCAAAACCCAGACGATCGGCCTTTACAAGGAAGAGGAGGTCGGCCTGACAATTCCGGGCCTCGAAAACCTGGCGAGCGACCTCTTGGATATTGTCGTGACAGTAGGCGGTCCGATTTCAACTCTGGTCGGGGGGAAATGGGCTGATGCAGGCGCAGCTGCAACGGCAGTTAACGGGATGCGCAAATCGATAAAGCCCGGCAAGCTCGAGAAGATCAACGGCGTCTCAAAGCTGGAAGTGACTGGTGACCGGATTGAAGAGATCTCGAAATCCAAATTCCCTAGCCCATCAAAGCCGGGGGATATGAAAACAACCGTCAAAGACGGCAAACAGGAGATCACGATCGAAACCGGCGACCGTGAGATCAACGTCAAGAAAGGCAAGCTGAAGACCGATGTCGAAAAAGGAGACTACTTCGTCAAAATCGGAGAAGGCAACCACCTGACCAGCGTTCTGAAAGGCGACAGGCAGGTTGGTGTCGAAAAAGGCGATCTTATCACGGGCGTAGATGGCGGTGATTACAAGGAAACGGTAAAGAAGGGCGACTACACACTCAAATGCGACTTGGGTAAGGTCGAGATTGAGGCGATGAAATCCATAACGCTGAAGGTGGGTACATCGAAAATCGTGATCGATCAAAAAGGTGTCACGATCAATGGCAACGTACTGACATTCGACGCTACGGCTGTTGCGTCGTTGGAAGGACCGATGGTGAAGGTCTCGGCAGATTCGATCTGCACGATTGACGGCACCCCGGTCCTCATCAATTGAGGTTGCCATGTCGGAACGATTTTCGAAGCTGATCAAACTGCCCAAAGACCCAGCCGCCAAGATCGTGGCCCAGGGCAATATCCTTCTGCGCACGCCGGTGACTTATCCGGCCTCGGCCAGTGTCGAGGTTCTGCTGACAAAACTTGCGGCAAAGGACGCCTGGGTTGATATCATGACGGTTCTGGCACATGCGCTGCCCGCACGCGAGGCCGTTTGGTGGGCTTGTCTGGCCGCACGGGATCTGACAGGACCCGGCGACCAGAAGGCGACGCCCTGTCTTCGAGCGGCCGAGAACTGGGTACTTGATCCTTCCGATGCCAATCGCGCCGTGGCGCGGGCCGCCCTTGATGGTGTATATGTTGATGATGACACGAACCTCGTGGCGACAGCGGCGATGTATGCCGCTGGCAACATGGGCCCGGGAGACATGGCAAACTATCCAGCCCCCGTTGGCATTGTTGGTGGTTGTGTCTTTGGTATGAACATGCTTGCGCTGGCGGAAGCAGAAGATTTCGATAGGAGTATACAGATCCTTATCGACCGTGCTCTGGACATCGGGCGCGGAGGCAATGGCCATGTAGCAGATCTTGTGCTCGAGAAAGGAGCTGTCTGATGTCTTTTCCACAAGCCCGCGCAGGTGATATGCATATTTGCAATGTCCCACCAGGCTTTACGTCCCCGATCATGCCGCCGTGCTGTCCAACCGTCTTGGTGATGAAAATGCCAGCTGCGCGCATGGGATGTGATATGGCCATGTCGGGGCCGGTGCCACCGGCAACCCCACCCGCGCCGCATCCTTTCGTGACGGGCTCTGCCACCGTGCTGATTGGTGGATTCCCGGCCCTTCGCGTCACTGACAAGTGCGCATTGGGTGGCCTGGTGATCCCGCCTTGTGCGACAACGGTGCTGACCGGCGGCTGAAGGGCAGACATGCGCGTAACGATACGATTTCAGTCTTCAGGTTCCGTGCCGGGATCAGGTACGCCCGTGGCCATGTCTGGCCAAAGCCTGACAATCGGTCGCGGTGAACAGAATGACATGGTGCTGCCGGATCCAGACCGAACGTTGTCAAAACGCCATTGCGTGATCGAGGATCAGAACGGCGACCTCGTGGTTGTCGATATCTCAACCAACGGAACATTCCTGAATTACGGGAAGTCGCCGCTGGGGCCGACCCCAACCCCTCTCAACAACGGGGACATTCTGAGCGTGGGACCCTATGAACTGGTTGTCGACGTAGAGGCAGAGATGGAGGATCCGCTACTGGATCCGATTGCAGCCCCAAACCCCGTTCAACATGCGGGAAATGCAGGCGCGGCACCCCTGGAAGATGTCGACTTTCTTGATGATCTGCTGGGGGCCAGGGACACGCCGGCTGGACCCGGCGCAGTGCAACGACCCGAACTGGGGGGCGATGGTCTGCTGCCGCCGCTTGACGATGATGACATCATTCCGAAAGCACCCGAAATCGCTCAGGGCGCCAGCACCTCCAGCCACACACCATCGGTCTCTGATCAGATGATACCGCCCACGGCACTTTCGAATGTGATCCCGGACGATTGGGATGACGACTTCCCCGAACCAGAGGTCAAAGAAAGCGCTCCGCCACCGAAGATCGAGAAACCCAATCCCTTCGCAAAAGAAGCAGGGCCAGCCGCCCCGCTGTTGGCGCAAGAACCGAAGGCCGAAACGGTGGTGGCTGATCCATCTGGTCAAGCAGATGCGACGTTGGCCTTTCTGCAGGCTTTGGGCGGGGACGATCTGAGGATCGAGCCAGAAGACCTTTCAGAAACGATGGCGCAACTTGGTAACGTTCTGCGGATCACGATCGATGGCATGCGCGAGATCCTGATGACCCGCACTGCGATCAAATCGGAATTCCGCATTGAACAGACGATGATCCAGAAAGGCGGGAACAACCCGCTCAAGTTTTCGATGAGCACGGATCAGGCGATCGATGCAATGAGCCGACGCAACGCTAAAGGATATTTGGGCGCCGAAGAAGCGGCCAAAGAGGCGCTGAATGACATCAAAGCGCATGAAATGGCGATGGTGACCGGTATGGAAGCGGCCCTTCGCGGGATCCTCCAGCAGCTTGATCCTGAAGCCCTCGAGGAGAAAATCCAGACGGCCGGCGGTTTGGGCGGTATCCTGAAATCGAAGAAAGCCCGCTATTGGGAAATCTACGAAAAGATCTATGCGGATTTGTCGAACCAGGCTGAAACCGATTTTCAAGAGCTTTTCAGCCGCGAATTCGCCCGAGCCTATCGTGAACAGCTTGAAAGGTTGAAATGACGTCGTTTGTTAAAGGATCGCTGTGATGGCTTGGGACAGCAAGGTGCTGTGGACCGAGGGTTTGTTCCTGCAGCCGCATCATTTCCAGCAGGCCGACCGGCACATGGAAGGCCTGATCGGAGGTCTGGCGGAACATCTGGTGCCTTATGGATGGGGTGTGGGCAAACTGCAGATCGACGAAGCTGCGCTGAAGACAGGACAGTTCGCCATCGAGAGCTGCGAGGGTCTGACACCCGATGGCGCGGTTTTCCGGGTTCCGGCCTCGGACGATCACCCGCCTGCTCTGGATGTGCCGGAAGGTACCAAGAACTGTGTTGTCTATCTGACAATCCCGGCAAGACGACAAGGCGCGCAGGAGGTCGACATGACCGGTGCGGAGCTGTCCGCCGCGCGACTGCGCCCAAGTGAGCTTGAGGTGACAGACACAATGGGCACAGGCAAGAAGCCCGCGACACTTGGTGTCGGCAAACTGCGCCTCCAATTTGCACTTGAGGTAGACGATCTTGCGGATCGCCTGGCCATTCCGATCGCGCGCATCATCGAAATGCGGCCCGACAATGAAATCATCCTCGATCAAGCCTTCATCGCAAGCTGCACCGATCTGCGGGCCAGCCGTCCCCTCGAAAGTTTCCGACGTGAGTTGGAAGGGCTGATCGATCACCGTGCCACTGCGCTCGCCGGTCGCCTGTCTGAGGGTGGTACGAAAGGCGTGGCCGAGATATCCGACTTCCTCTTGCTGATCACGGTCAACCGCGTTCTGCCAGTTCTGCGTCATCTGGGCCACATGGCGAACATCCACCCCTGGATCTTCTACCGTGAGGCGGCAGCCCTTGCCGGTGAGTTGGCAAGCTTTATGGCCCCGGACAAACGGGCAGAGCAATTTCCGCCCTACGAACACCACAACCTGACGGCCACTTTCGCCCCGGTGATGAAAACGCTGCGGCAATATCTGTCTGCGGTTCTGGAACAAAACGCCGTGTCGATCCCGCTGGATCCACGCAAATACGGCATCTCCGTCGGTGTGATCGGCGACCGGAAGCTGATCACCACGGCGGGCTTCGTGCTGGCTGTCAAAGCCGAAATGCCTGCCGAGGGCATCCGTCGGCATTTTGCGGGCCAAGCCAAGATCGGCCCGGTGGAGGAAATCCGGCAATTGGTAAATTCAGCTCTGCCAGGCATCAGCCTCACGCCGCTTCCCGTGGCACCGAGGCAAATTCCCTATCACGCCGGAGCAGTCTATTTCGAGTTGGAGCATGACAGCCCATATTGGGGCAAGATGTCTACATCCGGCGGCATCGCGGTTCACGTGTCGGGTGATTATCCGGGATTGCAGTTGGAGTTGTGGGCGATCCGCCAAGGCTAGGCGGAGAGGAGGAGAAGGCAAATGGCAGACAAAGACCCTTTCGCCGAACCCGACGATTCTGATCGCACGGTTATCCGCCCCAATCCCGCAGGACGCAGAAGCCCTCAGCCCGCGCCACAAGACCCACCGGCCGCGCCGTTTCGACCGAATGACCCCGCTCCTAGCCAGGGTGCATTCGGCGTAGCCCATGCAGCCTCTGCACCCAAAGTGTCGAATCCGAGCGATCCAGGTGTCGATGCGGGCCTGACGGGAATGAACCCTTTAAATGCTTGTGCAGCAACACTCTTTTCGCTGGTCAGCCGCATTCGCAACCGCGCACAGCATATGGACGCCGGTAAACTGCGTGAGGCCGTCATCACGGAAGTCAAAGCATTCGAGAGCCGCGCATTCCAGGCCGGGGTGGATGCGCAGGATCTCAAGATCGCCCGCTATGCCATATGCGCCACCTTGGACGATGTTGTTCTGAACACGCCTTGGGGGGGGCAGTCCGTCTGGGCGCAGCAAAGCATGGTTGGCACCTTCCACCGCGAAACTGTCGGTGGCGATCGGTTCTACGATCTTCTCGCACGGTTGGAGAAAGAACCTGCCAGGAATATCGACCTGCTAGAGTTTCTCTATATGTGTCTGTCTCTCGGTTTCGAAGGGCGCTTGCGTGTCGAACAAGGTGGACGTGAAAAGCATCTCGATATTCGTGCGGGTCTGGCAAAAATCATCCGGGCGCAACGCGATGAGACCGCCGATACGCTCTCGCCCAATTGGCTGGGCGTGAACAAACCCTATCGTGCGCTGTCTGCCTGGAAGCCTTTATGGATTGCTTCGGGTGCAGCGATGCTTTTGCTTGCTATGGGATTTGTCGGCCTGTCCTGGCTTTTGTCCAATTCAACCGAACGGGTTCTGGGCCAGCTCTCCCTGCTGGATACCGGCCAAATCGCGGCGCTGGATCGGCCCGCCCCTCCACCACCGCCAACCATCTTCGTCACACCACAGATCGAGGAAATCAAAGGCTTCCTAGAAGAAGAAATCGATGAAGGGATCGTGACGGTGTTCGAGGATGCCAATACGATCACGGTCCGCATTACGGGTTCCGGCATGTTCGGATCGGGCTCTGACCAGTTGCAAGAGCAGTTCCGCATCCCCCTCGAACGGGTCGCCGACGCGTTGAACGATCAGCCTGGCCCGGTGATCATCGTGGGCCATTCCGACAACGTCCCGATCCGGTCTTCTCGTTTTCCATCGAACATGCACCTGTCGCTTGCACGAGCAAAAAGTGTGATGGAGAAGGTGGCCGCGACCTTGACGGATCCCTCTCGTTTGACGGCGGAAGGACGGGCCGACAAGGATCCGATTGCATCCAATGACACGGCCGAGGGGCGGGCCACCAACCGACGAATTGAGGTCGTGTTGGTTAGGGAGGACGCAGCATGATCCGGTTTCTGACCTCTGGCATCACGATCACGGTTGTCCTGTCCCTGATCTTGAGCGCGCTCATCTGGTTTTTTGGCGCGTTTCTGGGCTTTGGCGATGCGCGACCTCTTGATGGCGCGCTGGCGCGTGGCGTGACAATCGCGGTGCTCTGGCTGATCGCACTTGCGATCATTCTGCTGATCGTTCTGCGTCGTGCGAAACAGGACAAAGCCATCGTTCAAGACATCGTGGCACCGCCTCAGGCCATTGAGGCAGATCCCGGTGATGAGGCCGTCCAAGCCGAACTGGGCGATCTGAGAGGAAAGCTCAAGCTGGCCACGACCAAGCTGCGAAAATCGCGTTGGGGGCGTTCGCAGCTTTATGACCTGCCCTGGTATATGATCATTGGGCCGCCAGGGGCTGGTAAAACGACGGCTTTGATCAATTCAGGGCTCGATTTCCCACTTGCAGATGACCTTGGTCAGAACGCAATCGGCGGCGTGGGCGGTACGCGCAACTGCGATTGGTGGTTCACCGATCAGGCCGTGATCATCGATACGGCAGGGCGCTACACAACGCAAGACAGCGATGCGGACGCCGACAATGCGGCCTGGCTTGGTTTTCTGGGCATGCTGAAGAAGCATCGGCCGCGCCAGCCTATCAACGGTGCAATGATCGCGATCTCGCTCTCGGATCTTTCGATGCAGGACGAGACGACGCAAAGAAATCACGCCAATGCGATCCGTCGCCGTTTGCAGGAACTGCGCAGCACGCTCGGCGTGCGGTTTCCGGTCTATGTTCTGTTTACCAAGGCTGATCTGATCGCCGGCTTTTCCGAATTCTTCGAAAACATGGGCCGCGAGGGACGAGAGCAGGTTTGGGGCTTCACCCTGCCGCTTGACAAAAAGGGGGGCGAGGCGAGCCCAGTTGCCAGCTTTGATCAAGAATTCGCTGGCCTTCTGGAGCGCCTGAACGGGCAATCGTTGGACCGCATGGAAGCCGAAACCGACCCGCAGCGCCGCAGCCTGATCGCGGGTTTTCCGGGTCAGGTCGCCTCGGCCCGGCAGACAGCGCGGGATTTTCTGACCGAAGTCTTCAAGGACAGCCGGTTTGAACAACGCCAGCTTTTGCGAGGCGTCTACTTCACATCCGGAACTCAAGAGGGCACGCCAATTGACAGGCTGATGATGGGCATGGCCCGCACATTTGGCATCGGTCGGCAAGCCATCGGGTCGGGCCGCGGGTCTGGCAAAAGCTTCTTCATAACCGACCTTTTTGAGCGGGTGATGTTCCCCGAAGCGGGGCTTGTCAGTGCAGATGACAAAGTCGAACGCCGATACCGCTGGACGATGCGCGGGGCGGTTGCGGCGGCAATCATAGCCACGATCGGATTCGGCACCCTCTGGACGCGCAGCTATTTGGGCAACCAGGACTTGCTTGCCCAGAGCCAGGCCCAGATCCTCAATTACCGGGCGGCGGCTGCAGAAATCCCGGGATCACCCATCTCGGACAGTGACCTGCCAGGCGTCGTGCCTGCCCTGAACATTCTGCGCAATATGCCTGGCAACCCTGCGATCACAACCGAGGGACCGCCCGCAAAGCTGACTTGGGGGCTTTATCAGGGCGAGGTCATCGGCACGCAATCAGCTCAGGCCTACCGAGCGTCACTCAACCAACAATTCCTTCCGCGTTTGATCTTGCGTCTGGAAGAGCAAATGCAGGCCAATATGGACAACGCCAACCTGCTTTACGAAGCGCTCAAAGTCTATCTGATGCTTGGTCTTGAAGGACCGATGAACAGCGACTTCGTGACAGAATGGATGACGCTGGATTGGTCCATCTCATTTCCGGGCGACGACCGCGCGGGGCTGCAGAAAGACCTTGGCGCGCATCTTGATGTCTTGCTGCGCCAACCGATGGACAAGATCGAGCTCAACGGACCGCTGGTCGAACAGGTGCAAGGCATTCTGTCTGAACTGCCCCTGGCCCAGCGGGTCTACAAAGGCATCATCAATTCCCCCCGTGCGACTGAATTACCTGAATGGCGCCTGACCGATGCAGGCGGCGGCGCGGTCAATCGGGCCTTCCAGAGATCATCCGGCAAGTCCCTGAACGAAGGCATCCCCGGGATCTACACATATGCGGGTTTCAACGATGTCTTCCTTGATGAGGCCCTTGGTGTCGCGTCCCGAATTCAGCGCGAGAGCTGGGTCCTGGGGCCACGCGGTGAAGCTGAACAAAGCGAGGCCACTCTACTCAGGCTCAGCCGTGAGGTGCTTGAGCTCTACTATGATGACTACGTTTCCGAATATGACCAACTGCTCGCCGATCTGGATGTCGTACCGCTGCAAAGCCTAAGCCACGCTGTCGAAGTGACGAATATTCTGTCGAATGACAGAAGCTCTCCGATGTTGCGAATATTGAAGGCCATCGCCAGCGAAACGCAACTGACCGAAGATCGCAGCACCCCGGCCAATCAAGCCGCCGAAGGCGCAGCCGCCGTCGGGGGCGTTGCAGCACAGATCGCTCAGCAATCTTTGAATTCGCGCAAGCGCCTCTTTGTCGACGCATTGCGCAAATCTGCAGGCGCCAGCGCAGGGGCAGAGCCCGAACAGCCCGGCGCCTATGTCGAGGAGCGCTTTTCCTGGCTGCACCAACTGGTCGGCCAAAACCCGGATGAGCCTGCGCCGCTCGACACCTTTATGGCGACACTTACCGAGGTCTACCAGGAATTGAACAAGCAATCGTTCTCAGGACAGACGGCCACCCAGGGCACAAGCGCCATCGTGCAACTGCGCGAAGTCGCCGCACGCCTTGAAGGGCCAATGCAACGCTGGGCGGCGCAGATCACCAGCGGATCATCGGGCATCGCGGCGGACGGTACACGTGCCTCAATCAATGCCGCTTGGCAGGCCAACGTACTGCCCTTCTGCACGCAAGCGCTGAGCGGGCGGTATCCCTTTGATCGTCGCGCTAAGGCGGATGTGGCCATGGCCGATTTCTCGCGTCTTTTTGCGCCTGGCGGACTGATCGACGGGTTTTTTAACGAGAACCTGATCAAACTTGTCGATGTGCGGGCGCAGCCCTGGGCGTGGAAAGAGTTGAACGACACAGATCTGGGCATGTCGCCCACAGCGCTCAAGCAGTTCCAGAATGCTGCGGCCATTCGCGACGCCTTCTTTGGGGGGGCTGCAGCACCCCTTGTCAATTTTCAACTGACGCCCGAGGCATTGGATCCCAATGCAAAGACAGTAACGCTTGAAATCGACGGACAGACGGTGGAGTTCAATCACCGCATGAGCGCGCCGAAACCAACTGCGGTCACCTGGCCCGGAAGCGTCGGCGTGGCGCGGGTTGTCTTCCAACCGCCTGATGGCAAATCGGCCAATGCCATCACGCGCGACGGCCCTTGGGCTTGGCTGCGGTTGCTGAACGCAGCCGAGCTGCGCAAAACGAATGTGTCCGATCGAAGCCGCGTGATCTTCCGCGTCGGGGGCCGAATCGCGATCTACAACATGCAGTCTGGATCAATACTGAATCCCTTCGCGCTGAAGGCGCTCAGCGACTTCAAATGCCCTGAAAGCCTATGACGCAACCGTTAAGACCCAGCTTCGGAGCCTTCGGCAAGATACCGGGGCTGGGCGATTTTGTTCGGATCGGGGTGCCACAAGGTTTTATTGACCCTTGGGACACATGGTTGAGCCATTCTATTGCCCAGTTTCGCGGGCATGATGAAGAGATGTGGGAAAAGCTTTACATGTTTGCGCCGATCTGGCGCTTTTCGTTGGCTGCTGGCTTGGCCGGTCCGAACGTGGTCTCGGGGATCATGATGCCATCGGTCGACGCGGTCGGCAGACGGTTTCCACTGACCTGCGTCGCGGCTGTTCCCGCGCAAACACCTGTTTCTGCTCATATCGCCTGCGGGGAAATCTTTCCTCAGCTAGAGCAGCTATCCCTGTCGATGCTGGATGACGGAATGGATCGCGCCACCCTAGCGACCGGTTTGGGCGCAATCAGCTTGCCCGACAGGATCACAGCGGCGATCGGGGCCGACATAAGGGCCATCTGGTCATCCATCATTGGGTCAAGCCATCGGATCATGACCACAGCCGGATTGCCATCCGGCATTGAACTCAAGGCCCTTTTCGATCCGGATGACGCCTATTGGAACACTTAATCATGACAGCGGCACCAAGATTTGCGGCAAAGACACATCCAGGGCTGGTTCGCCCCGTGAACGAAGACAGCGTCGTCGCCCTACCGGAAAAGGGCGTTTGGGTCGTCGCAGACGGCATGGGCGGGCATGAAGCAGGGGATGTCGCCAGCGCAATCGTCACCGAAAGCGTTGCCATGATCGATGCGGATCTGACGCCCGCAGATACGGTTCGCGCCCTACGAGGCGCATTGCAGTACGCCCATGAGCGCATTCAGCATGAATCGGCAATGCGCCATGGCCAGACAATGGGTTCAACTGTCGTCGCCCTCGCGATCGCCAATGGTCATTTCGCGTGCCTTTGGTCCGGCGACAGCCGTCTTTACCGGCTGCAAAACGGTGGACTGGAAATGCTGACCACAGACCATTCCGTGGTTGCGGCCCTTGTTGCAGCCCGGCAACTAACCTGGGACGAGGCTGAACATCACCCTAGCGCGAACCAGATCACCAACGCGGTCGGTGTCGGCCAACGGGTTGATCTGGACAAGATCCGCGGCGAAATCCATCATGGCGACCGCTTTCTCCTTTGCACGGACGGGCTTAGCAAATACGCGCCACAGCATGTGCTGGAACACATCCTCACCACCAGCCCGATGGAAAGCGTCGCAAACCGGCTGATGGATCTGGCGCTGGAAGGCGGTGGTGCAGACAATATTAGTCTGATCGTGATCGATATCGACTAGGGTTCGGCCGTTGTAAGTATTCGGCTATCCATACCCCTGACCCGCAAAGTCCCTTTTGCCTGGGCGTCTTTCAAAGCCTGCGCGTAACCACCAACAGACTCCGTCGTTGGCCTGATGCCATCGAACAATCGCTCATTCGCCCAGATCACGACGACCTTGGTTTTGCCCAGAACGCTGTCATCGACCAGAAAGGCCAGCTTTGTCGTCGATTGCGCCTCTTCCACGCCATAGGCCACGCGGATCTTTTGACCGTCGGTGGCGCGCAGCGATGCCACGTCGTTGTCGGGCCTGTTGATGTTGGGCAAAAGATGGAAAACGTTCCCACTGACATCCACGACCGACACGTAAAGATAGCCGCTGTCGACATCGGCAGGCAGAGCGATATCGATGACGGGGTTTTCACCAACAAAGTAGCGCCCGGCAGGGTTTGCATCGGGCCGGTCGCCAAACCCGAACAAAACATCAATGCCTGCGGCGGAGGCGTCCGGAAGTGCGGCCTCAATCTGACAAAGCGTGTCGCTCAACACTTCCACATCAAGTGAAACGGGCCTGCTATCTGCAAGAGAACGCACCGCATCAAACAGGCCAACGCGTGATTGGACCTCGGCCAGTTTTCCGGCAATCTCAATGCTGTCCTCCGAGCCGTATCCAAGACTTGGAGGGTTCTGCAAGGTCAGACGACCACAATTGGCATGATCTTCCAAAACAGCCTCGACTTCCTCGACAGCCAACAAGGGTGGACGAAACACGATGTTGATGCTGCCCTGAAACGCCTCGCCAAGAGCAGCATTCAACTGATCCTGAAGTCTGGCTGACAGATCGGCGTCCGACGTGGCACCTGCTATATCGACCGCCGCCCCATCGACCGACATGCTATAGCTGTCCAGTTCGGCAAGCCGCTCAACCAGACTGACGACGGTGGCGCCCCACCCGTCCGGAATAGCGCCCGAAGCCAAAAGAAGCTCTGCCCCTCCGCCGTCTTCCTGCATCAAGGCACGCAACGCCTCTGCTTGGTCGGGCGCTGGCATGGCGCCACGCGCGGTCGGCGTCCCGCTTTCAGGCTTTTCGACATTCAAAGTGTAGGGCTCTGCCACGGGATAGGTAGGGCCAAGAAAGGCGTCCAACGCACCGGTGGAATAGGCCCCATAACCCCCTGCACCGATCAGACCCAGAAAGACGGCCGCCCAAAGCCCGGCGCGTGATTTCCTTTGAGGTTGCTTGTCCGGCTTGGCCCTGGATTTCGAGCGCACTTTGGCCTCTGACTTCGGAACAACGACCGTACGATCAATCTCCGGTTTCGGGGAAGGGGGTGCCTGGCCGAATTGCGAAAGAAGCGCGGCTGCCGACTGGAAGCGCTTGTCGGGGTCTGGATCGGTCATCTTCGCGATCAACGCTCCCAACGGGTCCGGCACGCCGCTGACGTCAAGCGGTTTGCCTTTGGTCTCGACCACCTGCATGGGATTGCTGCCAACATCCGGCTTTGCGCCATGGAAGGTTGCAAGCAAAAGCGCACCCAGCGAGTAAATGTCCGTTCGAGCATCTGTACGCCCAGCCAGTTGCTCGGGAGCGGCATATGCATACTTGCCTGCAAATTCGTTTCCAACGATCGTGGCTGCGCCCGGATTGGTATCCTTGGCGATGCCGAAGTCGATAATCACGGCTTGCGAGGGATCGCCACCTCGCAAGATGATGTTGTCAGGGGAAAGATCACGATGAACGATATTGCGCGCATGCGCCGCCTCAAGCCCCTCTGTCACCCGTTTGGCGATGATCAGCAGATCGTCTGCGGGTAGACCGCCCTCTTTCATTTTCAGATCAAGCGCGGGACCTTCCACATAGTCCATCACCAGGTAGACTGTCCCGTCCGACATGCGTTGCGTGTCGAAGTAGCGGACAATCGCGTCGTGGCGGATGTCGCGGATATCCTCCTCCCGCGTCATAAGGGCGAGGTAGTCCTCGTTCACCGAAAACTCGGCGCGCAGGGCTTTGACGGCAACCACCCTGCCCGATATTTCTGACTTCGCACGATAGACCTCGGATGTGCCGCCGCGCCCAAGCAACGACACGATCCGATAGGTGTTGTTCAAAAGATCGCCAGGCTGGAAGATGTCGCGTTGATCAGACGCTGCCATGTCAGTATCCCTGTTGGGCCGGGGTCAGAGGCGGGCGTCGCTTGTGGGCGGTCAACTCAACGCCTGGAACTCTACCCTGCGGTTCTCATCAGCGCGTGGATCGGTGGCATTGTACGGGAATTGCTCGCCGACGCCGACGGCCTGAAGCTGACCGGACGGAATGCCGCAATCATCGACGAGATAACGCTTGACCTCTTCCGCCCGCAACAGCGACAGACGCTCATTATAGTCTGCCGACCCGGAACTATCGGTGTGCCCGACCACGCGGAACACACTTTCTGCACTGGATTTCATGGCCTGACACAAGGCGGAGAGCTTCGGCTTCTGATCTGCTCGAAGCGCCGCGCTGTCGAAGTCGAAGGAGACCTGAATATTTACCTGAACATCTTTCGGCAATTCCACATGCGATGTCGCTGCAACCGATGTTGTCGTCTGCGAGGTCGTTTGTTCCGTCGTTGCAGCGGCCGTGTCGTTGGTGGGCGCAAGTACAAGTCCGCGCGTACGTTGTTTCTTGAACAGCTCTTCAATCTCTTGCGGGCTCAGGTTAGAGGCATCCTGCGCTCCGGCCGATCCAGCAAGTGCTGAGGTGAAAAGTGTTAGGGATAAAGCAATGGAGCGTAACATCGAACCACTTTCTAATCTATTCGCTAAGTGTGCATAACCTACACGACAAAGCCCTCCGGCCCCAAGGCTTTTCTGTCTGATTGCCCGACCAACCATGCTTGACACGGATGCTTGAATGCCGCCACTTTTATCTAAATCTTCAGGATATCAAGGGCATCGCTGATGCGCGCCATTCCCGTCATTATCGGGGCGATGAGTCTGATCGTGATTGTGCTGATCGGCATCGGTATCTATTCCCTTTGGCCTGCTTCAGATGCTTACGACCCGAACGCGACCGGCCCCGCAGTAGACAGTGGTGCCCGGATCGAAATCGAACAACTGCGCGGCCAGATCGAAAACCTTGGGGAAAAGATTGATGGGCTGGAAAAGCAACTTGCTACAATGGACGCGCGGATCGCAAGTCAGGCCGCGCAGCCGCAAAACCAGCAGCACGGCGCCATCGATTTTGGCAATGGGCAGAACGATATCATCGACGCCTACGCGCAGATTGTTCAGATCGCCGACCGCCGCAACGTCAACAAGGGCTTGCGGATCGCCAACCCCACGTACCTTGAAAGTGTATTTGGCCGACCCCGCGCAAGTCTATCGGATCGTTGCCAGTCGATGACCAATCCAAGACTGTCGAAAATGCTGGTTACTGAAACCGTGGGGCCCATCCGAGTGCGTATGCTGCAACCTGCAATCGACTCCCTACAACGGGTCTTTAACAAGATCGAGGAAACAGACCCCGACCTTTACGCCCGCATTAACACAGCCGGGTCTCTTTGCGTTCGTCAGATACGTGGGTCGCGCGGAAGGGCATCGACACATTCGTTCGGTTTGTCGATTGACCTTAACATAGACGGCAAGCTTGATACCTTGGGAGACGGCAAGACCCAGCTTGGCCTGACCATATTAGCCGACTTTTTCCGAAATGAGGGCTGGTTCTGGGGCGCCGCCTTCTCGCGGGAAGATAGCATGCATTTCGAGGTCAGCCGTGACAAAATCGAACAATGGTTGGCCGAGGGCAAGATTTGAGCGAAAGCTGAACCTGCACTATGCTTGAGTCATTGGTTTGATTCTTTTGGTCACTTTGCGTTCGGATATGACACTCAACAGGTTTTTTCTTTGCAGTCTGTGCGCCGCGTTCTTTTCGGTGCTTGCGGTGTTTGCGCAGGCCAGCGAACGCGTCGCGCTCGTGATCGGCATGGCCGAATACCAGACCATTCCAGCGCTTGAAAATACCATCAACGATGCCAGGCTGATCGAAACGGCCTTGTCGGATATCGGTTTCGAGGTGACGTCGCTCTATGATGCGACGGGTGACAGACTGCGCGAGACTATCGACGATTTTGCTTTTCGGTCCGAAACGGCGGACCTGGCGCTGATCTATTTTGCGGGCCACGGCGTTGAGGTTCAAGGGGAGAACTTTCTGATCCCTGTCGACGCGCAGGTCACTTCGAATTCGGACATACAACGGCAATCTGTTTCGCTGAAAGACTTCCTAGGCGCGGTGGATCTGGCCCGGAAAATGCGAATTGTGATACTCGACTCATGCCGAGACAACCCGTTTGGCGACGCTATCGATCTGGCCCAGGCCAGCACCGTGCTGTCGAGTGACGCCGTTACGCGGGGTGTCGGTGGCTTGGCTTTGCCGTCACCAGATCGCGGCACGCTAGTTTCCTTTGCGGCCAAGGATGGCCATGTCGCGCTTGATGGTGAGGGCGACAACAGCCCCTTCGCAAACGCCCTTGCCCAGAAGATCCGAAAGCCGGGCCTTGAGATCTCTTTGATGTTCCGTCAGGTGCGGGACGAGGTGCTGCGCAACACTTTCAACCGTCAGGAACCGCACACATACGGATCGCTCTCGGGCATCCCTTTCTATCTGGCGGGCAACCCGGACACCGATGCAACGGAAGGCGCCGACTTGCCCGTGGCCTGGTCGAATATCCGTCCGGAACAAGAAGCGCAGCTTGCCCGTCTTGCCGATGGCGGTGACACGCGTTCGATGCTGGGCTTAGGCTACATGCGGCTCAATCCTGAGGAAGATCGCTTCGATCCGGCCCAGGCTGTCGCCTATTTCACCCGCGCGGCCGAGGCAGGTTCACCCGAGGCGCAGTTTGAACTTGCAAAACTGTACGAACAGGGAATTGGTGTCGTGCAGGATGCGGCACGTGCCCTGGCGCTCTATCGGGAGGCGGCCGCACAGGATTTTGCAGACGCGTTGAACGATCTGGGCTTTATGCATTACCAGGGCGGTCTGGGCCTTCCACGCAATCCCGACAAGGCGCTTGGTTTTTTCGAACGTGCCGCGGATCTGCGGCATCCACAGGCAATGTTCAACTTTGCCGCCCTGATCGATGACGGTCTGATTGCCGACAGGGGCGCAAACGATGCAGCCGATTATCTTTACAATGCACTCAGGTCCGGCAGTCAGGACGTGTTCGACATACTGTCGGAGCGACCTGAGATGTTTAAAACCGCGACGCGGAAAGCGTTGCAAACCAAGCTACAACAATTCGACTTCTACTCAGGAAGCATTGACGGCGCCTTCGGGCCCGGCACCAGACGAGGCATTCGAAAGGCGTATGGGCTGGAGTGAGCAGCTTTATTTCAGAAAGGTGATTTCCATGAAAAGTATAACTAGATCTGCAAGCATTCTGACAACGTCGGCCGCTGCATTCGGAATGGTATTTGTGCCGTTTGTCGCAAACGCGGCCTATGTGATCGATCGTCCCATGTCCGGCGTGATGTATGACGGTCTGCCCTACATTCAGGCCGATTGTGCGGAAAGTGCCGATGAAGAGGGCGAAACCCCGGGGTTCGGAGATGAGGCCGAAGCAACTGCGATCAGCTTTGTACCGTCTTTCGATCTACCTGATTTTTTGGCTCTCGGGACTGAATATGAAACTTTGCCGCTTCACCTGATCAATTGTGACGATGAGGACGGCCCCGGGTTCACCAAGGCGGCATCTGATCGGGCCGAGCAACTTTTGAAGTTGTCAAACCCGATGTGTGGAGGGCTGTCCAAGGCCTACCGCATCGATTGTCTTGCGGTGCAATACAAGCGTATCGCCGACGGGATCGAACGCGGAGGAGAAAATGAACGCATCCGCGAAGCATTTCTGACAGCCTCACAAAAGCTTGAGCGGATAGTCGAGGCAAATGTCGACACCGTAACACCGCCAATCCAACCGCGAATCACCGTTCAAGGTCAGCAGCCATGGACGTCACCGCGCCCACTTCGCCCAATTGCGCCTGAAAAGCAGGCCGTTGCTGATCGGGCGGCAGCCGTCGTAGTGCAGGAGTTGGAAACCAAACTGTTGCGGTCATCGGAGAATTCGGACCGCCGCAAGGATCTGTTTGTGAAAGTGGCCGATGCCGTCGACAGCAACAAGGTCTTGCTTCGTTCTTGATTCATAAGCGGTGATGGGCGGTCGAGATGACTGCCCATCATCTCAGGCTCATGTCGCAACATCTTCTGATTTTTATTTAGAATAATTCTAATTTCTTCTTGGAATCTCGCGAAAGTCATCTAAATGTTTTTCGAAGCAAGCCAGCATCATGCCAGCCAGCCTTAAAAACTTGGAGATACGACCATGACGCAGACCGCTGCAGCACTTTCGCCCGATGCGCAAACCCAAATTGTCGAAGCATTGAACCAGGCGGTTGCCGAAACGGCTGTCACCACCATGTTGGCGCAGAATTTTCACTGGAATGTGACGGGGATGGCGTTTGGCCCTCTGCATGAGCTTTTCCAGAAAATCTACGAGGACCATTTTGTCGCTCAGGACGATCTTGCTGAACGGGTAAAGGCGCTTGACGGGCACGCGGAGGGCACCTTGGCCGGTATGATCAGCCGATCCAAGGTCGAAGAGCATGATGGCCATGCCTCCGACAAAGAGATGATCAAAACCCTCATGATGGCGCAGGAAACGCTGGCCAAGACGCTCGCTGGATGTGGCGAACTGGCGGCTGACAATGGCGACACGCTTACGGAAGACCTGTGCATCGAGCGCGGACAAGCGCACGAAAAATTTGCATGGTTCCTTCGCGCACACCTGCGGTGATCAAGTGGTGAATGTAAAGCGTCCGGCAATTGACTGCGGACGCTTTCACTAATGAAGCGTTACGCTTGCGCTACGTGCAGAGGGCTTGACAGGCTTGCGACGTGTCAGCGCCATCCGGCGCGCTGTCGTCCCTACCTGCCCCGCGAGCAATGCGATATGTTCAGCATGCGCCGCCTTGACCAAAAGGGATGCGACCAATGAAGCTTCGGCCAAATCTCCGCTGCTTGCCATGGCGGCGATATGGGCAAAAACACCTTCATCCGACCCCACGCACGAACATCCAATGTCGTGTCGGACCAAAGGCCGATGCGCATTTTCTGTCAATCGTCCAAGCAGGGATTCGAACGCTGCCAGTTCGCATCTGGCTTCACTCGCTGGAAGCGCTGTCGCGTAGCTGTTACAAACGTCACGCTGCCCGACCGGTCCACTGCACCAAAGGCGCAAATTCATGATAAGATCAGCCTCCCACGGATCCAGCGCGCTCAGAACCGACACGGCAGCTCCGCCGCGTTTGTGATTGTGTGCTGTCATTTTGTGAGAATCAGCTTTCCTGCACGTGTGATCCGGAGCAGATAGATCTTACCATCTAGCAGGATCCTCGCCTGAACCCCGCCGCGGATCAGATCCCTTGCATCATATGTGGGAAGCGCATCTGGCGTCACTTCCATAGAGCATGTCTCGGGCGGCGTATTCATGATAGTCATGATGTCCTCTCAATCCGATCTAGGATGTCTTCCAGGCGCTGATCTTCGGGGAAGTGACCGCTTGCTGCTGTTTCTAGCAACTCTTTGCGGCACAGGCATGGAGACCGCCTGTCCTTCTCATCCCGTTCGATTGGCGACGGCTTGGCCATTGGACTCCACAGAATCTCAGTTTGGTCCGTTGTCCCGCGCACCGGGACTTTGGATGCATGGATAATAGTTGATCAAATTAGTAAGATAAGTCAATCCCGACAAAATCTATCAGGTGATTTAATTGGCAAAAAGCGGCTCCTGCAAAGCAAAAGGGCGCGGGATAAGTCCCACGCCCTCAACAATCACCGGGTGAAACAGGAGATTACTCCCAACCCACCTCGTTGAAGATCTGTTGCGCTGTCGCCACGTTCTTGGCCACTGCAGACAGGTCAATATCGTCACCTGTGAATTCGCCCATCTCCTTCACACTCGCGCTTTTTTCGACAGTAGCCACGGCAGGATATTCGTCATTCCCAGCCGAGAAGTACTGCTGCGCCTGATCGCTTGCGAGGTATTCCAGGAAGGCGATTGCGTTTTCCTTGTTGGGTGCGTTGGCCGCCACGCCACCACCCGAAAGGTTCATGTGCGCACCTTCGGCATCCTGTGCCGGGAAGACCCAACCGATCTTGTCACGCTCTGCCGAGACACCTTCAACATCTTTGCGGATCGCTCGGGCAAAATAGTAAGTGTTCGAGATAGAAATGTCGCACTCACCCGATACCAAGCCGCGCAGCTGATCCGTGTCGCCGCCCTGTGGTGCGCGCGCGAAGTTGTCCACAACACCTTGCGCCCAGGTCTTCGCCGCCTCTTCACCGTGGTTTTCTATCACCGCCGACAAGAGTGTTTGGCTGTAGACATTGGACGACGAGCGGTGACAGACCATTCCTTTGTACTTTGGATCGGCCAGCGACACATAATCCGTGGGCGGATCGGTCACGTCGGCCTTGTCATAGAAGATGATCCGCGCGCGCTGCGAGAAACCGAACCACTGGTTGTCGCTGTCTTGCAGATTGGCCGGGATCCGCTCTTCGAGGACATTGCTTTCGATCGATTGGAGCACACCAGCATCTTTGGCGCGCTCCAGACGCGATGTGTCGACGGTCAGCAAAATGTCAGCCGGGGAGTTTGCGCCTTCGGCTTCCATCCGCGTGATCAGCTCGTCGGCCTTACCTTCGATCCGGTTGATCGTGATGCCTGTCGCATCGGTGAAATCCGAATAAAGCCTTTCATCCGTGTCGTAGTGACGCGACGAGTAAAGGTTCAACTCACCCTCGGCAAACGCCGGCAGGGACGAAGCAACGCTGATGGCCGCAACCAGGCCAAACGTCGAAACTGTCGATCTGTGATACATTGAAGTCTCCCCATTTGTATCTTGCGCGACACAAATTGACTTTTTTAGTCGGGATTGCAAGGAATGCTGACCATATTTGTCGGATTAATTTACGTTCCACCGATGCGGGTTGAAAGGCCAATCGTGACTGCAACTGAGGGCCGTCTATCCGGTACGAAACCGCGGCATGAGGCGCAGAAGCTCTTTCGTATAAGCATGTTGTGGTGCTTCGAAGAGCGTTTCCGTATCCGCAAGCTCAACAAGTTTCCCATTTCGCAGCACACCCACGCGGTCACACATCTGACGCACCACGGGCAGATCGTGGCTGATAAAAAGCATCGTAAGGTTCAACTGCTCTTGCAGGTCCTTCAGGATATTGAGGATCTGCGCTTGCACGCTGACGTCCAGCGCGCTTGTCGGCTCATCGCAAATGAGGAACCGCGGACGTGTCGCCAGCGCGCGCGCCACGGAAATCCGCTGCCGCTGGCCGCCCGAAAACTCATGTGGAAATCGGCGACCCGCCGCAGATCCAAGCCCCACACCCTCAAGCAATGCGTCCACGCGACGTGTCACCTCATCGCCTGAAAGATCGGACAGATGACGCAGCGGTTCGGCAATGATTGCATCGACGCGCATGCGCGGGTTCAGGCTGGAAAACGGATCCTGAAAGATCATTTGAATCTGGCGACGATAAGAATTGAGCATGGTCGCGCTTGATCCACGATCCACTGCCTCGCCGTCAAAGTGCACAGACCCACCGTCCAGGGAATAAAGCGCGGCAATCATCCGGGCGATCGTCGACTTGCCTGACCCGCTTTCCCCAACAAGACCAAAGACTTCGCCCGCGCGGATGTCGAAACTCACGTCATCCACGGCGGTGAAGTACCTGCGGCGTGACGGGATCAGGCTGCGCTTCTGGACAAAAAGCTTGGTTAGCGATTGCGCGACAATCAACGGCCCATCAGAGAGCGGCGCGGTCCATCCGCCCGAAAGCTCATCGATATTAACCTTGGGCAACCCGCCACCGTACGAGATCAGCTCAAAACGGTGCATCTTTCGGTTGGGCGGCGGCACAGCCGAAATCAGCGCGCGTGTGTAGTCATGATCGGGATTGCCCAAAACCTTGGCCGTTGGTCCTGTTTCGACCACTTGTCCCCGATACATCACCGTCACCACGTCCGTGATCTCAGCAATGACCCCCATGTCATGCGTGATCAGGATCACACCCACCTGCTGTTCGCGGGCCAATTCACGGACTAGATCAAGGATCTGTGCCTGGATCGACACATCCAAAGCGGTCGTCGGCTCATCCGCGATAATCACGTCCGGTTCGGAACACAAAGCCAGGGCTATGACGACCCGCTGGCGCATGCCGCCAGAAAACTGGTGGGGGTATTGATCGATCCGCTCGTCCGCGTCGCCGATGCCGACACGATCCAAAAGAGCGATCGCTTTGCCCCGTGCCTCATCCTCACGCAAATCCAGATGCTGGCGGATCGTTTCGACGATCTGATCACCCACAGTCAGCAGAGGGTTGAGCGCGGTTAGCGGATCCTGAAAGATCATGCTGATCTTTGCGCCGCGCAGGGCTTGCATGGCCGCTTTGTCCAAACCGCCAATCGACTGATCGCGCAGGTGTATCCGACCATCCGTGATCCCGCCCGGGGCATCGATCAGCCCCATAATGGCAGCGCCCAGTGTTGACTTTCCAGCACCGCTTTCGCCAACCAGCCCGTGGATCTGGCCGGGTTCGACCATCAGGTTCGCGCCTGTCACGGCCTGCACGTTACCCCGGCGGGTCGGGTAGGCAACGCCCAGGTTCTCAACGGACAGGAGGGTCATCGCAGCCTCGGGTTCAATACGTCCCGCAGCCAATCGCCCAACAGGTTGACGGACAGCGCCAATGCCAAGAGCGTGACAGCAGGGAAAAACAAGATCCACCATTCGCCGGAAAAAAGGAAACCCTGGCCGATCCGAATGAGCGTGCCCAAAGAGGGTTGCGTCGGTGGCGCACCGACGCCCAGAAAGCTCAGTGTCGCCTCTGCAATGATCGCCAGTGCCAGTGAGATTGTCGCGATCACCAGCACCGGTGATAGGACATTGGGCAGGATATGCCTTAGCATGATTGCCCCGCCCGATCGGCCGATCAGTTGGGCCGCCTGAACGTATTCCTTCCCACGTTCCACCATGGTTGCGGACCGCACGACGCGGGCGAACTGGACCCAATCGCTGAGCCCGATCGCAAGGATCAGCACCCAGATCGCCACCTCATCGCGATAGGCAATGGGTGTGACCCCCTTGGCGAGCCCGAAGATCAACATGGCGACCAGAATGGATGGAAATGTCAGCTGAACATCTGCAATGCGCATGATGACCGAATCCACAAAGCCCCCGACATAGCCGGCGATCAGGCCGAATGTGACCCCGATCAGCATGGCCAGAAGCACCGCAGACACACCGACAAACAGCGAAATTCGTAGGCCGAACAGAATGGTCGAATATATGTCACGCCCCTGATCATCCGCGCCAAGGATAAAAACCTCACCGGTGAAGGCATTGGGCTCAAGCGGTTTGGAAAAACCGTTCATGAGGTTGAGAGAGGCAGGGTTAAACGGATCCGTCGGCGCAATGACCGGGGCCAGAACCGCAGCCCCTACGAGTATCAGAACCACGATCAGCGATACCAAGGCGACCGGCGAATGCCGAAACGACCAAGCCAGATCGCTGTCCCACATCCTGACCCAGCGACTGGGCGGCTTCTTAGCCTGCATACGGTCTTGGGAAGGCATGTCCGTCATTGAGTGCGCAACCTCGGATCAATGGCCAAATACAACAGATCCACGATTAGGTTAATCGCGACAAACATGACCGAAATCAGCATCAGATACGCCGCCATCACGGGGATATCGACGAAGGCAATAGCGTTGATGAACAAAAGACCAACACCCGGCCATTGGAAGACTGTCTCGGTGATGATGGCAAAGGCAATGATCGATCCAAGCTGCAAACCTGTCACGGTGATCACCGGAACAAGCGTGTTCTTGAGCGCGTGACGAAAGTTCACAACGCGGTCCGGCAGACCACGTGCGCGCGCGAAGCGAATGTAGTCTTGACGCAGAACCTCCATCATCTCGGACCGGACCAGGCGCATGATCAGGGTCATTTGATAGAGCCCCAAGGTGATTGAGGGCAGGATCAGGGCTAGCAATCCGCTTTGGGTCAGAAACCCTGTGGTCCAGCCACCCAAACGCACTGTTTCACCACGCCCAAAGGACGGCAGCCAGCCAAGTTCGACTGAAAAAAGGTAAATCAGCAGGATACCGATCAAGAAAGTGGGCAATGACACACCGATCAGACTCGCTGCCATGATCGTGCTGGCGCCCAAGCCATTGCGCCGGATCGCCGTGAAGACACCCAGCGCGATCCCCATAGCTATTGCAAGAAATCCCGATACGGCCGCAAGTTCCAGCGTTGCAGGAGCCCGTTCGATCAGTATTTCCGCCACCGGACGCCCTTGACGGTAAGATATACCGAAATCGCCCTGCAACGCGTTGCTGAGGAAACGCCAATACTGAACGACAAAATTCTGATCGAGACCGAGCTGTTCACGCAAGCGTTCTATATCGGCTTGTGTGCGTTCTTGGCCGAGCATGTTGTCGACAGGATCACCCACGAAGCGGAACATGGCAAAGGCGACAAGACCAACAACCATCAGGACAAGAAAAGATTGCACCACGCGGCGCAGAATGAAACCGATCATCCCCCCTCATTGCCTGACAGCCGGGACAGGTCAAGGCGCAGACGTGTGCGTGTTTGCGACGCAGATCCGCAACCCCGTTTCAAGGCGGATCTGATGGCATGGCTCAAGCAATCTCTGATTTGAAAAAAATGTGCGAAATCCGAAATTTTTTTTCAGACCCGAGAATAAACTTCCCAGCTTAGGCGTAACCCAAGTGCAAGCCAATCGGATGTAGTCGCTGAGACAGCAAAGATCAGCGAAGGATTTCGGGAGGAGGCAACTGAATTGAACGGAGGTGCAACCATGTTCGGCGAAACACACACTTGCCAGATCGCACGCAAGTCAACCGGGCGGACGGCTGTAGCCACTATTTGAGGCAGTCATTTTGGTTGTGTGCCGACCGCATTTTTCTGGTTGGTAATGATCGACGAGTTAAGAATTTCAAGCAGCAATTTTTAGCAGCAAAACGTGCAGAGACCTTGTCTCTGCACGTTTTTTCTTTGAGAGTCACAAACCCAATCTCACTTTGTCGGACAACCCGACAGCTGAATTGAAAATGGTTCAGACCTGCGTCGCTGCCGACTGCGCGATCTCATCAAGATCGGCCCGCCCGTCATCCCCGACGATCACGAAATTGGACCCTTCACCCCCCCAGGACACCATCTCAAAATCACCGATGGTACGTTCAGCAAAGCCTTCGCGCGGTGTGGGCGTCTGGATCTGGCACAGGGCGACAACCCGGCTGTCCGCATCAAGATACATCAGTTGCGCGACCGGCTTGCCTGCGGCCACCAGCAATCTCGCGCCTTGGAATTCAAGCCCGTGCTCGGTCAGATCGGGAACCGTCACACCTGCACCAATCGTGTTGGTCAGCCAAGTCTGGATGTGATCCCGTTCGGTTGCGGGCACTTCAACCAGATGCCGGACCTGCGTGGCGTAGACCGCGTGATAATCGGCAATGTCCGCAAGCCAGCCTGGCGCCGCAGCGACCTCTTCTCCTTGCGACAGACCCGCGACATAGCCGCCCGTCGTGCCGATGGTCAGCGCGATCACCGCCGCAGCGGCGGTCATCCAGCCGCCCCATCCTGACGGCGCGCTGTCAGTATTGGCGACCGGACCCTCTGGGGTCTCTTCAATGGCCCGTGCAAGCTCCAGCGGCACGGGTTCATCCAGCACGGCTGCGAATTCTTCCTGCGCCAGAACGTCAGCCGCCATCAATGCTTCAAGCTCGGTCTGAAGCGACGGGTCGCTGGCCAGCGCAGCTTCTATCTCACGGCTGTCCTGTTCGGACAGCTCGCCATCCAGAAACGCACTCAGTTTTTCCTGATGCCGGGTCAATGGACAACATCCCCTTCAGGCTCTGCGATCCGTTCCGCCAACGTCTTTCGGGCGCGGTGAATTCGGCTCATGACTGTACCTATGGGAATGTCCAGAAGCTCTGCCGCCTCTGCATAGCTATACCCCTCAACCGAAACGACCAGCAAGACCGATGAAAGCTCACCGGGCAGCGCAGCAATCTTGCCCCGAAGCTGCGTGGCTGCCACGCTCGCTTCGCCGGTTTCCGTGGTCACAAGCTCCGAACTTTCTTCCGCAGGCACCTGCCCTTCGCCCAGCCGTACCTTACGTTTTCTGATCTCGCTGATCCAAAGGTTGCGAGTAATTCGAAACAACCATCGATCCAAAGGCTGCGACGGGTCCCATTGATGAGATCTGCTGAGGGCGCGGAGACAGGCTTCTTGCACAAGGTCATCCGCCTCGGGCACCGATCGTGTCAAGGTGCGGGCGAACCTTCTGAGGCGCGGCAGTATGGGGATCATATCGCGCTTAATATCCGTGGACACTATGTCCTCGCATGTGACACCCTCAATGGTCGTATTCACTTGGATTAATGAAGCGAAGACCGCCGAAGCGCAACTCGGTTTCACAAAATCCACTTGGCTCACCGCTGCAATCACAACACGCTCCTATTCACACTCTTGCCTTGTCTACGCCTGAGCAACGCAAAAAATTCTCAAACTTTTTTCGAAGGTCGAGAATAAAGCGATGGGCTGAGGCGTAGGACCCTGCAGAGACGGACATCGAACCCGCTCTAAGGACCAAACATTGATAGGGAAATTCGATTATGAAGCGTAAACTGATTGCAGCAGTTGCCTTGTTCGCCGTTGGTGGGACAGCACTTACAGCACAACCACTTGCAACTTTAAAAACGGATATCGGCAAAGTTGTCGTGGCTGCCAAAAACGGCATGACACTTTACACCTTCCGCAAGGACGCGCCGAACAAATCCAACTGCTACAACGATTGCGCAGCGGCGTGGCCGCCCTTCATGGCAAGTGGGGCTGCAAAGCCTTCGGGTCAGTTGGGGATCATCACGCGCAAAGACAATTCCCGTCAATGGACGCTCAACGGTCAGCCGCTCTACTTCTGGCATGGTGATGCGGCGCGTGGCGATGTCACCGGCGATGGTGTCGGCGGCGTTTGGGATGCAGTGAAAAACTAATCAAGGAGACTTTGAAATGACACGTATTGTTTTTGTAATCTTGGGCGTTCTCGCCGTTGCAGCATGTGAGCCCGGCGCGGGCGGCGGCTATTCAAGCGGCGGAAGCACCTACAGCACTTCGGACTACTGACGAGTACCCTCTTCCCCTCGAGGTTTGTTAACAAGTAACAGACGGTCGCGGCCCCAATCTGCGACCGTCTTCATTTCATGGAGATGGTGCAAAGGGGCACGTTTTGACGCGCGCCCCTTTTTCATGTGGATCAGTTCCACTCTAGGTATTTGATTTTCGGGCTGTCTTCAGCCTCGACCACAGTGTCGATTTCCTCTTTCAGGCCCCAGTTCAGCACTTGGTGATGTACTGGCAGATAGATGGTTTCGGCCTGTACGACATCCCAGATCTCCGCGATGGTGGCATTGCGCGCCTCAAGATCTGTTTCACCGGCAAGACCCTGGATCTTCTGATCAAGCTCGGGGTTAGAAAAGCCGGTGGCGTTCCACGAACCATACTTGTCGCCGCGTGTGTGAACGAGGAAGTTGAAGATGTATTCGCTGTCATAGGTCGGCACGCCCCAGCCCAGCATGTAGAAATCCGTCTCACCGTTCGAAATCAGCGGAAAGTGCTGTGCCTTGGGTTTGGCATCAAGGTTCACAGCAATGCCGATTTGGCCAAGCATACCCGTGGCGGCCTGACAGATACCCTCATCGTTGATATAGCGGTCATTCGGGCAATCAAGCTGCACCGTGAACCCATCCTCGTACCCAGCCTCGGCAAGAAGCGACTTGGCCGCTTCCATGTCACCCGCAGGCACCTCGTCCAGCACTTCGGTCCAGCCGTTCACGAAGGGCGGCATGATCACTCCGGTTGGCTGAGACTGCTGACGCATGACGACCTGCTGGATTGCATCCCGGTTGATGGCCATGTTCATTGCCTGCCGCACACGCACATCGGCGAAAGGATTCTTGCCATCCACATCGTCGTTGGTCAGATCATCCGCCCCGACATTCATCCCAAAGAAGATCGTCCGGTTCTGGGGTGTGGTACGCACTTCCAAACCGGCTGTATCGGAAACCCGGCTAAGGTCCTGAACGGGCACATCTTGAATGAAGTCGACCTCGCCCGACAGCAGCGCGGCAACACGTGTTGCCGCATTTTGGATCGGCGTGTATTCGACACGCGTAACCGCCAACGGGAATTCATCTGCGCCCCAGTAGTTGTTATTCAATTCCAGAACGGTTCGCACATCGGGTTCGCGACTAACCAGCTTGTACGGACCGGTACCGTTTGCGTTCTTGGCCGCAAAAGTGTCCTCGCCCCCCTCATAGTCCTGGACGGCCACGGCGTTGTTTGCTTCCGCCCAGTCCTGGTCCATGATGAACATGTTGGTCAGGTTGTTTGGCATGATCGGGTTTGGGCCGTTTGTTTCGATCTCGATCTCGAAATCGCTTACCGCCCGCACTTCCTTGACGCTCGCCAGAAGCTCTTTGAAGTCGCTGTTTTCGCTCATTGCCCGGTTCAGGCTGAAAACCACATCCTCGGCATTGAAAGCCGAACCGTCGTGGTAGCTCACGCCTTCGCGCAGCACAAAATACCAAACGTTGGGTGATCCTTCCCGCACACCCCATTCCGTCGCCAGTGCGGGCACGATGGTGCCTTCATGATCGCGCATGACAAGCGGCTCGTGGATCTGGTGGGCAAGGTTTGTTGTCGGCCCTTCGTTCTGTGCATGCGGGTCCAGCGTCAGCGCATCACCGGCGCGTGCCCATCGAAGTGTTTCGGCACTTGCTGGAAGCGCGACGCTGGCCATTAGGGCAGTCGCTATGAATGTCGTCCGATTGGGGATCATCAATACTCTCCTTGTTGTCAGGTGGGCTGGCGAGATATCGCCCATTGCGCATTAACCTGCGTTGCGGGCGCGGCAGGGTCAATGGCACTTCGTGCTGCGCGGTCGAGCATGCCGCGCTACCTCAAGGCAGCCCCGTGTTCCACCCCAACGTTTCGCTTTCCAGTTGCCAAAACCTTCAGAATGCGAACTATGTCGACCAAGCTTGGACCGGGGGACAACGCTGAATGGCAGGCATATTTCGAAAGATTGCGCCCTGGCCCATGGGAATGGCCATCGCCCTTTCTGCAGCTTTTGCCCTTCCCGAGATCGTCGCGTCCCAAACGGCAAGTGAGGTGACGCCAGACAGCTTCCAACCACCCCAGCAGCGGCTGAGTGGTGCTGTCGTCTTCACGGGCCAAGCCGGCACACAAGCCCCGCCGGGATCAGAGAATCTGTCGATCCAGATCGCTGATGTCACGATCAAAGATCCCCTGCCTCAACTGGACACGGCAAATGCGGCCTACCGGGAACGGTTGACCCGCGGTCGCATTGCCGTGTCCGAGATATTTGAGGCAACCGCTGATCTTGAGGCCGCTTACGCTCAGGCGGGCTTTGTTCTGACCCGGGTGGTATTGCCGGAACAAAGCCTTTCGGATGGCGGTGTCTTGCGGGTTGTTGTCGTAAATGGCTTTGTCGAGGCGGTCGACGATTCACGGGTGTCAGATCAGGTCCGCAGGCGGGTCGGAGGCTTGACGCAGAACCTGCTCGACAAGCCGGGCCTGACGCTGGCTGAACTGGAACGCGCACTGCTTCTTGCGGGCGATACACCTGGTGTGGCCCTTGGATCGGCCCTGGCCGCCGGTCAAAGGCCGGGTGGGACAATCATCGCGCTTGACCCGCAATTCAGGCCCGTCACCGGATTTGTCGGCTTTGACAATCTGGTGTCCGACGATCTGGGCGAGCCCATCCTGAACGGTGGTCTGGAACTCAATAGCCTTTTCAATCTGGGCGAAAGCATCTATTTCCGTGCGACAGGTTCGCCCTCGGGCTTTCTTTCTGGTGATCCACGCTACCGCACACTGGCGGCAGGCGTCGCCTTCCCGATCGGGCTTTCAGGCCTGACATTCAACTTGGAATTCACCAATAGCCGGACGCAGCCTGATACCATAGCCGCCCCGACGACCAGCACGTTTGATCGCCAATCACTCAGGCTGTTCTATCCGTGGATCAGGTCTCGAAACGTGAACCTTTCGTCGCAATTCAGCATTGATTTCCAGCAGGATGAGCAGGATCTTGCAATGGCGACAGGTGATAGCGCGCTTTATCGTGATGAACTGGTCGCGCTGCGCTTTGGCACAAACCTGTCGCTTCAACAGGAAAGCGGTGCATTCTTTCAGGGCGGCGTTATCCTGTCCCAAGGGCTTGACGGTCTGGGCGCGCGCAGTGCAGCCGACGCGGCAAGCGGCCCACCACTGTCAAGACAGGGCGCTGATGCAGATTTCTCCAAACTCGTTTTGGCGGCGTCCTATCAGCGGCCACTTGGGGAAAACCTAAGCCTCGCGTTGTCGGGACGGGTCCAAAGTTCATTCGGAGACGCGCTTGTCACCTCCGAACAATTCAGCATCACCGGCGCACAAGAGCTTTCATCGTTAGATTCCGGTGCGGTTCGGGGCGACAATGGCTGGGTTCTGCGCGGGGAATTGTCGACGCAGCGACGCATCGACGTCGCCGGTTTGTCACTGGTGGCGAGCCCTTATCTTTTTGCGGCCTTCGGTTCGGTCAAACGCGAACGCCCAACCATCGTTGAAACGTCGCGTACTGATGCAGGCGCCTACGGGATCGGCGTGGACCTTTTCCTAAGCACGGACTCTCGGTTTCGATCCAGCTCGGTTCGAGTGGAGTTTGGCCGGGGAGAACGGGACGATAGTGTTCCCGATGATAACCGTCTGACGATTTTCGGAACCTACCGGTTTTAGGGAGCCAACATGCACAGATTGCTTTGGTTGATTGCGGGCACGACAGCTTTGACCCCGGTTTTCAGCCTCGCGGATCCGCTGCCAACCGGCGGGACGGTGGTCAAGGGCGATGTGGCCATCGCCACACCTGGCACGACCCAGATGACGATTACGCAACGCTCGGATCGGGCCGTCGTCAATTGGAACAGCTTTTCCATCGGGCGCGGCGCGCATGTCGACATCCGCCAACCTTCACAGGACAGCGCCATACTCAACCGTGTCACCGGTAGCACCGATAGCCAGATCCACGGGCGTCTGACCGCTAACGGGCAAGTGCACCTGGTCAATCCAAACGGAATCTTCATCGGCCGAACGGGTATAGTGGATTCAGGGGCCTTTGTCGGATCAACGCTGGATACGACCGACGAGGATTTCACCGCCGGTCGGCTGCGTTACAGCGGCAATGGCACCTCAAAAACCGTCGAAAACGCAGGTCGGATCACCATTGTGCCGGGTGGATATGCAGCACTGATCGGTGGTCGGGTCAAGAACTCTGGCATGGTGACAGTACCAATGGGCAGGGTAGGCTTCGCCGCTGGAGAACGTGTGACGCTCGACCTCTCAGGTGATCAGTTTTTGCAGGTCGCGCTGCCATCCGATGTCGGCGACGACATGGATGCCCTGATCGAAAACACAGGAACGGTGTCAGCCGAAGGTGGTTTGATCGAAATGCGCGCGGCAGCGGCGCGCGCTGCGGCGCGAAATGCCATCAATCTTTCAGGTGTTGCCGAGGCGCGAAGTGTGTCCGGCCGTTCGGGCGCAATCATTCTTGGCGGAAGTGGTGGAAATGTCAGCGTCTCGGGCCGTGTCAGCACACGCGCCCGCGATCCGATCGTGACATCCTCGTTGCGCCCACGTGCGCGGGGTGGGGACATCACCGTCACCGGAACGCGGATCGCTTTGGAAGGTGCGGTGATCGATGCCAGCGGACAAAGCGGCGGCGGACTGATCCGCGTTGGCGGTGATTTTGCCGGGAAAGGCCCTCTGCCGAGGGCCCGGCAAGTGACGGTCGATGCAGACACCCACCTGGCCGCAGATGGCGGTGTATCCGGCAATGGCGGGCGCATCGCGATCTGGTCTGATCGTCAAACCCATTTCAACGGCACAATGTCTGCAAGGGGCGGCGAAACTGGCGGCGTCGGCGGTTTCATCGAGGTCTCAAGCGCGCAGGAACTGCGATACCGCGGGTTCGCCGATCTGAGGGCCAATTCAGGGGCTTGGGGCACACTGCTTCTGGATCCGGCGGACATAAGTGTTCCGGGGACCATCGATGAAGCCACGCTTGAGGCGGGCCTTGAAGCGGGGAACTTCACGCTCGACACTTTCGACGAGTTTGGAACCGACCCAGGCGATATCACCATCGACGTAGATGTGGATTGGGGCGCCTCAACCCGGCTGTCACTCACCGCAGATAGAAACGTCTTCCTGAACGGGGCAATCAATGGCCCAAACGGAGAGCTTAACATAGACGTCGGCAACCTCATCGTGGCGGGTAACCCGGATGCCGACGTCAACGTCGATAGGTTTCTTTTGGAAAGCGGTACGTGGTCTCAGATCACGCCGGTTTTGCCGACCTTCTCGGCAAACAACTTCGAACTGGAATTCGGCACGTCGTTTCTAAGGTTTAGCGGCGGCAATGGTGAGCCTGCAAATCCATTCGAGATTGTAGATGTTTTCGGCCTCCAAGGCTTGGAGGGCGCACCCGCAGGTCGACAATACATCCTTGTGAACGATATCGATGCCAGCGGCACCGAAGGTTGGGCTGACCTCGACTTTGTCGAGGCAGGATTCAGACCCATTTCGTCTTTTGACGGATCCCTTGATGGAAACGGCTTTTCAATCTTCGATCTCATAATTGACGGGACCGGTCGTGCAGCACTTATAGACACGCTGCTAGCGACCGGTTCGATAAGCAATCTGGATGTTGTCAACGCCAATGTTCAGGGCACAAGCGGGGCGATCCTCGTCGTTGTGAATTCCGGCACCGTCAGCAATGTCTCAGTTTCGGGAATTGTGAACATCGCCAGTCCCACCGGTGGGGCTGCAGTCGGCGGCCTTGTCCGGTCGAATGACAGCCTTATCGAAGACAGTGACTCCTCAGCAGAAGTGAACTTTACGAACGCGGGCGGCGGCGGGGGACTTAGCGGTATAGGCGGCCTGGTCGGGAACAACATCGGGACAATCAATCGGTCACATGCGACGGGCAATGTAACCGTCAACAACAGCGCGACAGGCGCCGATCTGTCTGTCGGGGGCTTTGTCGGCATCGATACGGGGCAGATAGATAACTCTTACGCGCTTGGAAATGTCGCCGTAAACGATGCCGGAACAGACGCACCAATCGCCGCCGGTGGATTCGCCGGTCGACACAATGGTGAAATCGACACGTCATTTTCGACAGGATCGGTTGTGGTGACCGGAGCAGCCGCGAATATCGGCGGATTTGCCGGGCTTTTTGACGGTATCGTCTCACCGATCATCAGTTTTGATCCCGGTTTGCGCACAACGTTCTGGGACACGGAAACCTCGGGGCTGACAACCAGCGATGGCGGCATCGGTCTGACGACCGCAGAATTCCAGAACACCGATACGTTCCTTGCCTTGGGCCGCGATGCGGGCTGGGATTTTGGAACGACCTGGGCACCGGGCGATACGGGCTTTTATCCCGTGCTCTACACGACCAGCGCCGTGGTTTTCGCGGAAGCTGACCCTTTGACACTGGTTTACGGCACAACGGCTGGCGCCACGGCGACCGGAACCACCGCGGGAGGCACTGATACCTTCCTGCGCGGCCCCGAAGGCGATAGCTTGGACACCGACGCTGCATTCGCCGCGCTGTCTTTCTCGGACGAGACGGTTGGCGAACGGTCATTCACCATCGACACACCCACGCTGACCAGCGCCGAGGGCACATCTTACCGCGTGGTTTCCGCGACCGGCTCTGCGACGATCACACCCGCACCTCTGACGATCACAGCGAACGACCGCACCCATGTCTACGGCGTCGGCACGATCTTCGACAGCACAGGCTTTGTGACCGAAGGGCTGGTAAGGGATGACACCGTCACCAGCGTTACAATGGCAAGTCCAGGTGCTGCACCTTTTTCGAATGTGGCTGACAGTCCCTATGCGATCACGCCCAGCGATGCGATCGGCACGGGGCTGGGCAATTATGACATCACATACGTTGCCGGTGAACTGACGGTCACGCCTGCACCGCTGACGATCACCGCCAATGACCGCGCGCATGTTTATGGCATCGGCACCGTCTTTGATGGAACAGGCTTTGCCACCGAAGGATTGATCGGCGAAGACAGCGTCACGAGCGTCACCATGACCAGTGTCGGCGCCGTCCCAAGCGCCGGCGTGACGGAAAGCCCATATGCGATCACACCAAGCGATGCGATCGGTTCTGGCGTGGGCAACTATGACATCACCTACGTCGCCGGGGAATTGGCGGTGACGCCTGCGCCGCTCACCATCACAGCACAGGATCAGGAAAAGACGTTTGGTGAGACCTTGGTTTTTGCGGGCACAGAGTTCACCGCCGGTGAATTGCTGTTTGATGACAGCGTGACCTCTGCGACGATTAGCAGCGAGGGCGCGGCGACAGACGCCACAATCGAAGACAGCCCCTACGCGATCAGCATCACCGGAGCGACAGGATCTGGAATAGAGAATTATGACATCACCTATGTCGACGGAGCCTTGACGGTTGTGGAGGGGGTTGGATCTTCGCCCGTCGTCGTAAACCCACCGCCGCCAGCGGTCGTTACGCTGCCAAATCCATCGGATCCGGTCACAATCGCCTTCGAAGGACAAGACGGCGGCACGACCGTTGTCAACGAACCGGCCCGGGCTGGCGAAACACTGACCCGCGTTCGGGGCACGGCGACCCTGCTTGAGGTCGCGGCGCGTGCCTGTGGGGAAAGCAGCGCCGATGTCACCCGCTATCTGGCATGTCTCTCGGACGCGCTGAATGACTTCAGCAACGAACTCGACGCTATCTCGACCGACCTGCCACCCGCCCTTGCCAACGTCGCGGCCATCATCAACGAGGCACGCGTCGGCGTCGACCGCGCCCAGGCACGCGCCAACAGACGCCTTGCAGGTGCAACAACCGAGGCCGAGCGCGCTGCCATTGCCGCAGATGCAATCGCAGAGGCCCGCGCGGCCGTACAAACGGCTGGCGATGAAATACGTAAGTCAATCGCTTTGATACGCGCCGAAGATCCCGAACTTGTGCGTTTGCAAACCGACACGATCAATACGATAGTCAGGGCCGTGGAAACCGTCGATATCGAGCTTTCCCGCGTAACGGATCTTTAGCAGAAGGAATGGCCTTATGGCGCTGATGCGTCTGTGTGCGGCCTTAGCCCTCGTCCTGGTTTGGGCAATGCCCGGATGGGCGGACCGCCGGGTCGCGATGATTGTCGGAAATTCGAACTACAAGACCGTTGGCGCGCTAGAAAACCCGGTCAACGATGCCTCTGACATCGCAATCGCTTTGGAAGGTTTGGGGTTCGAGGTCTTTCTTGGCATTGATTCGACGCAAGCGGACATGATGAACTTGGCCACCCGCTTTTCAGAAGCCGCCGAAACGGCCGAGGTGGCCATGTTCTACTATGCCGGTCATGGCTTTCAGGTGGAGGGGCAGAATTATCTCGTGCCCACCGACGCCGAGATCGTAGATGCGATGGACGTGGCCGACGCGACCATTTCTCTGGCAGAGATACTTTCCGGGCTGGAGCGATCAAAAGGCGTGAAGCTCGTCTTTCTGGATGCCTGCCGGGACAATCCCTTTGGTGCTTCTATTCCGGGCGAGGGCATGTCCGAAGGGCTTGCGCAGGTCGGCACATCCGCCGATTTCCTATTTGCTTATGCGACGCAGCCCGACAACGTTGCCTACGATGGAACAGGGCGAAACAGCTTCTTCACGGAGGCCCTTCTGAACCATATCTACACGCCCGGCAAAGATATCTCGGATCTCCTGATTTCGGTCCGCAAGGATGTGATCGCAGCGACAGGCGGACGTCAGATCCCTTGGAACAATTCCTCGCTCACCCGGCAGTTTCGCTTCGACGAAAGCCCCGTGACAGCGTCCGAGGAAACGCTTTTGTGGCAGGTGGCCGTCAATGCAGGTGATCCGCGTTTGATGCAGCTTTATGTCGATCGCTATCCAGACGGTGCGCATGCCGGTGATGTCATGGCATTTCTTGAAGCGGAAGGTGGGACGCTGACTCGGAAACTTGCAGTGGGCGACCAGGACGATCAGGCCGAAAAGCTTTGGACCCTGGCGCGGCGCAGCAGGATGCGCCCGCTTCTTGAATTCTATCTGAATCAGTATCCGGAAGGTGTGCATGCAAAAGAGGCTGAGCGTCTGATTGCCTCCATACCCAGACCCGAAGATGCGACCCCCGGAGGCGTTTGTGAGCGGCTTGCCACGCATCCCCGGGATGCAACGGCGATCAATCAGGGCGTGCCCTTCGAAAGACTGCGCGACAATGCTGTCACAGCCATTCAAGCCTGCAGCGCCGCGGCTGCTCAGTCTCCGGAATTGCCGCACTATACAGCCCTGCTTGCCCGTGCGATCGCAGCGTCCGGAGACATGGAGCGCGCCGTGCGGATGTATCAGTCGGCCGCGGATCAGGGTGACTTGCGCGCAATGGTGAGCCTCGCGCAACTGACCGAACGTGGCACGGTTGTTGCACAAGATACTGCTGCGGCCATGGCCCTTTATGAACGCGCCGCCGAGGCTGGAAGTCAGGATGCCATGATCAATCTGGCGATCTCGCTTTTTGAGGGCAGCGGCACCAGTCAGGATCCGAACCGCGCCGTCGAACTTCTGAAAAAGGCGGCGGACCTCGGCTCGGCTAAGGCGACATTCAACCTTGGGGTTCTGGCGCAGGACGGCATCGTGGATGAGGAAGCGGACGCACTGAACTACTTCACACGCGCCGCCCGCAACGGTGAGTATGAAGGCTATCGCGCGGCGGCGATTCTGCTTGACGAGGGTCGGGGGGTGGATCGGAACCCAGAGGCGGCGGCCAACATGCTTTTACGAGGGGCTGCGGCTGACCGGGGCACCGTGCTGAACCAACTCACCCAAGCGTCGAACGAGTGGTCCCGTGACACTTTAGCAGCGGTTCAGGAGCGGCTGAAGGCGGCGGGCTATTACGACAGCGTTGTCGACGGCCTTGCTGGCCCAAGTTTTGCCTCAGCGTTGGAAAAATGGCGCAATGGCGGGTTTGTCGCAGAAGTTCTTGTCGAGGGCTAGCGTTACTCAGCCGCTTCCCTGTGCATCGTTCGCGCAAGTAGTGCCGCGATCTCTGGGCGACATGAGCCGCAATTCGTGCCCGCGTTCAACGATTGGCCGACCGCCTCAACGGTCGTGAGTTGTCCGGTCTCGATCGCCGTGAGGATCGTATTGACCCCCACCCCGAAACACGCGCAGAGCGTTGGGCCAGGATCCGGGCGATCCGCCGGTGTTCTGCCGGTCAGAACATCAGGAGCACCGTCGCCCGGTAACGTCGCGAGATAGTCACGCATGACTGCCACCGGCCGACGCGCCACAAAGAGCGCCGCAAGAAGTCTGTCGTCCTGCATGAATGCCAGTCGAACATCACCCCGCGCCTTGTCTTCAAAAATCAGCACCTCAGCGTCAGGCAGTCCAAAAAGCCGCCGGGCTTCATGGTGCCAGTCATCGACCTCGTTCAGCCCAGCAAGCTCCGCCCGCCAGCCATGTTGTGTCCGACTGCGCGCCCAATAGCTGCATTCGGGTAAAAGCGGGCCTGACGACACCGCGAATCCATACCAAGCGGCATCAAAACGTTCTGCTGAAACAACCGACGCTTTGCTTTCCGGCTGCCCCGACACAGGATCTGTGATTGGTGCGACCAGATCGTCGATGCGGCCCGACGGCGCTGTTTCACCCGTCCAATGGATTGGGGCAAAGATCTGTCCAGGCGTCACCGCATCGCTCAGAACGGCGCGCAAGATGGCGCTGCCCTGCGGGCTTTTTAGCCTGACCAGATCGGCGGCAGTGATCCCGATGGATCGAGCATCGGTGGGATGGATTTCCACGAAAGGTTCGGCCAAATGCGCCGACAGACGCGGGCTTAGCGCGGTCCGGGTCATCGTATGCCACTGATCTCGGATACGGCCGGTGTTCAGACGATAAGGATAGCGCGGTCCGGTTTTGGCAGCCGGAGATTTACATGTCAGCGGAAGCATACGAGCCTTTCCATCTGCATGGAAAAAGGCACCATCCCCGAAGAACCGCCCGCCCTGCCGCGTCGCTGAGATCGGCCAGCGTGTAGGTTTGAGCGCTGTGTATTCCTGTGAGGTCAAATCTCTCAAACTAGATATGTCGAAATCCCGTCCCAACCTGCCTGCAACACCGGAAAGAGCGGCATGTTCCCGAAAAATCTCGACGGGAGATTGATAGTCAAAAGCGGCTGACCACCCCATCCTCCGGCCCACTTCGGCCAGAATGTCCCAGTCGGGGCGCGCCTGACCGGGCGCATCCAGAACCGCCCGCTGGCGACTGATCATTCTGTCGGAATTGGTAACAGTGCCGTCCTTCTCGGCCCATGCAGTGGCCGGCAGCAGAACATCGGCAAGTCGTGCCGTGTCGGTCTGGGCCGTGATGTCGCTGACGACAGTGAAGGGACAGTTGACAATCGCCTCGCGCACCTTCCGGGCGTTTGGCATCGAAACGGCCGGATTTGTGTGGATGATCCAAAGCGCCTTGATCTGCCCGTCCGCCACCGCATCAAACATGTCGACAGCTTTCAGACCCTGAGCACCCGGCATGGTCGGCGCGTTCCAGAACCCCTGTACGGCTGCGCTGTGTTCAGCGTTTTCGATGTCTAGATGGCAGGCGAGCATATTGGCAAGGCCACCCACCTCGCGACCACCCATCGCATTTGGTTGACCGGTCACAGACAAGGGACCCGCTCCTGGCTTGCCGACTCTTCCGGTCGCAAGGTGACAATTCAGGATTGCGTTGACCTTGTCCGACCCGGAAGAGGATTGATTGACGCCCTGGCTAAAGACCGTCACGACACGTTTGGTACTGACCCAGAGATCGCAGAAAGCTTCGATGTCGGCGGGTTGCAAACCGGTCATGGCGACGTCGTCGAGACCGGCTGCCAACATGGCTTCATCAAAGCCGACAACATTCTGCAGAAATGCTCTGTCCAGCGCGCCTTTGTCCTCAACACGGGTCAAAAGGTGATTGAACAGCGCCACATCGCTGCCCGGCTTCAAAGCAAGGTGCAGATCGGCCTGATCACAGCTTGCCGTCCTGCGCGGATCAATGACCACGATCTTCGTGCCGCGCCTGGATCTGGCATCGAGAAGGCGACGATAAAGAACCGGATGACACCAAGCGAGGTTTGATCCGACAAGAACGACCAGATCGGCCTCGTCTAGATCCTCGTACGTGCCGGGCACCGTGTCCGTCCCGAAGGCGCGTCGATGCCCAGCCACCGTAGACGCCATGCAAAGCCGTGAATTCGTGTCGATGTTGGCCGACCCGATAAAGCCTTTCATCAGCTTATTGGCGACATAGTAGTCCTCGGTCAACAATTGGCCGGAGACGTAGAACGCGACGGAATCCGGTCCGTGCTGCGCAATCGTGTCCGAAAGGCGGTCTGCTACCAACTGCAGTGCATCGTCCCAGTCGGTGGTGCGCCCAGCAATCTGCGGAGCCAGCAGCCGCCCGCCCAAACCGACCGTGTCGGCCAAGGCCGTCCCTTTCGAACAAAGCTTACCAAAATTGGCCGGATGATCTGGATCACCTCGCACGGCAAGGCCACCTGCACCGTCCGGGCGCAACAAAACGCCGCATCCGACCCCGCAATAGGGACAGGTCGAACAGGTTTCAGGCATTGCGCTGCCGTCCATCAGGCCGCCGCTTTCAGTTCGTAGGTGTTTGAAGGGTAAATGCCGTTGCAGCCAGCGCGCGCCGCCTTATGCGGCAATGCTGCAACGGCTAAGTGCGGGTCCGGCGGTGCGCCTTCGTTATAGACCGCCCCGAACATCAGGGTGTCGCGTATGTCTTCGATATTCCGGCCCGACCTGATGAGATCGAAAAACCAAGGGCCGTCCACCGTATCACCGTACATAACGGCACCGACCAGACGTCCGTCCTCGATCACGAGGCGCTTGTAGACCGCGTTGGCTGGATGGCGAAAGACGATGTCCTCACGCCCCGCGCCGTCCTGAAAATCGCCGGCGCTGAAAAGATCGCATCCCGTGACTTTCAGCTTTGTCGCCAGATGCTGAACGGCAAAGACGTCCTCGTGACCAAGAAGGCCTTTGGCCACGACCTTGGCCTGATCATATAGCGGTGCCACAAGACCAAAAAGATGGCCTTCAAACTCAACGCATTCGCCAAGTGCAAAGATATTCGGATCAGATGTGATCATCCGCTTGTCGACGATGATCCCGCGTTCTGATTGAAGGCCCGCATCCGAAGCAATCTGGGTCGCCGGTCGAATGCCAACAGCCATCACGACGAGATCTGCAGACAACCTTTCCCCCGTTTGCAAGGTCACAGCCTCGACCCGGTCAGTGCCTTCGATGGCCTGTGTCGTCGCTTCGGTCAGGATCTTTACGCCGCGCGCCTCAAGATCGTGTTGCAGAAGCGCCCCTGCGGCGGCATCCAACTGTCGTTCCATCAGATGGCCCATCAGGTGCAAAACAGTCACGTTCATGCCGCGTTTGGCCAACCCTGCGGCCGCCTCAAGCCCAAGCAGACCCCCACCGATCACCACAGCCTGACCGCCTGTCGCAGCGGCACGGATCATTTTGTCGGTATCTTGAAGATCGCGGTAGGAGATGACCCCGGCCAAATCCCTACCCGGGACAGGTAGGATGAACGGCGTGGATCCCGTCGCAATAACCAGCTTATCATACGCGACCTCGTCCACAGCACCCCGAACCACCTGCCGCTGCCTGTCGATTGCTTCGACCGCATCCCCAAACCGGCAGGTGATTCCATGACGCGCGTACCAATCCGCATCATGTGTCACGATATCCTCTGGCGTTTGATCCCCCGCCAGCACAGCGCTGAGCATGATCCGGTTGTACGTCCCACAAGGCTCTGCGTTGAAAACCGTGATGTCGAAGACGTCCTGCGCGTCCTCCACCAGATGTTCCAGCAACCGACCAGATGCCATCCCCGCACCTATGACGACAAGCTTCTGCTTCATGGCTCTTACTCCGCCGCCATGGCTTGTGGTTTCGGCTTGGGCTTGGCGCCGTGCTCGTATTCCTCCAGGAAGTCGAGCACATCCTGCCGGTAGGTGTAGTAATCGGGATGTTCCAAAAGGGCTTTGCGGCTGCGGGGGCGCGGCAGATCCACCTTTGTGATCTTGCCGATTGTCGCCTGGGGACCATTGGTCATCATCACAACACGGTCCGCCAGCAGGATCGCTTCGTCCACATCATGTGTCACACAGATTGCCGTGACCTTGGTGCGCGACCAAACCTCCATCAACACTTCCTGCAATTCCCAGCGGGTGAGGCTGTCGAGCATGCCAAAGGGCTCATCCAGAAGCAGCAGTTTGGGGCTAAGCGCGAACGCCCTTGCGATGCCCACGCGCTGCTTCATGCCGTTCGAGAGATCCACCGCCTGTTTGTCCATCGCGTCGGCGAGACCAACCCGTTCGAGGTAGTACTCGACTACGTCCTGACGCTCCGCCCGACTGGCGCGGGGATAAACCTTGTCTACCCCGATCGCCACGTTCTCTTTCGCGCTGAGCCAGGGGAAAAGATTGGGAGACTGGAAAACAACGGCACGCTCGGGATCCGCCCCTTCCACGTGACGGCCATCCAGCTTGATCGCTCCCTTGGAGATCTCGTTCAGGCCCGCAGCCATGGTCAGCACGGTGGACTTGCCGCAGCCGGAATGCCCGATCAGGCTTATGAACTCGCCCCGGTCGATCTTCAGATCGAAATCCTCAACAACCGTGAGTGGTCCTTTGGGCGTTGGATAGACCTTGTGCAACTGGGAGAAATCCAGAAAACGATTGTCGATCAGTCCCTTCTGCGCATCAGCCACCGCGGCGGGCACCCCGTGGATTGGTGTCACATCAGGTAGGACTTTCGTGCCTTCGACCTTCGCTTCGATGCCCACATCCATCAGGTACTTGGTGACGTCCGCGCGCAAGCGCTTGAACGTCTCGTTGGTGTTCATCGCAGATCGTTCACGTGGACGGGGAATGGCGACCTTGAACTCTTCGCCCAGCGTGCCATCGGGGTTCAAAGCGATGATCCGGTCGGCCAGCACAATCGCCTCATCAACGTCATTGGTGATCAGAACACATGTCTTGCGGTCGCTCTCCCAGATCCCCTCAATCTCGTCGGCGAGATTGGCGCGGGTCAGTGCATCAAGCGCCGAAAGCGGCTCATCAAGCAGCAGAACCTCGGGATTCATGGCCAGTGCGCGGGCCACGTTGACCCGTTGGCGCATCCCGCCCGACAGCTCGGCCGGACGGCGGCTCGTCGCATGCGACAGGCCAACCATCTGCACGTAGTGGGCGACCTTTTCGGCTTTTTCCTTCCGGGAGAGCCCCGGAAAAACCGTGTCCACCGCCAACCCGACATTGCCCGTAACCGTGAGCCAAGGCATCAGCGAATAGTTTTGGAAGATCACGCCACGTTCTGGACCTGGACCAGTGATCGGTGCGCCTTTGAAGGTCACCTTGCCCGATGTCGGCTGATCAAGCCCAGCCATCATGTTGATCAGGGTGGTTTTGCCCGTCCCGGAGAAGCCGAGAAGGACAAGAAACTCCCCCTCCTCGACCTCAAGGTCGATGTTCCGCAAGACGGGCGTGTCGCCGAAGCCTTTGGATACATTCTCGAATTTCAGGATGCTCATGCCTATCACCGATTGTTCGAGAAGGTGAAAAGCGACTGTAGCGCATACATCACCCGGTCGAGCAGGAAACCGATGATCCCGATGGTGAAGACAGCCACCATGATCTTCGCAAGTGACGAGGATGAACCGTTCTGGAACTCATCCCAGACGAATTTTCCAAGGCCGGGATTTTGTGCCAGCATTTCAGCAGCGATCAGGACCATCCAGCCAACACCAAGGCTGAGGCGCAGACCAGTGAAGATCAGCGGAAGAGCAGACGGCAGCACCAACTTGGTGATCTTGGTCCATGTGTTCATCTTCAAGACTTTGGAAACGTTGATCAAATCCTTGTCGATCGAAGACACACCAAGCGCCGTGTTGATCAGTGTGGGCCAGAGCGAACACAGCGTCACCGTGATGGCCGAGATCAGGAATGATTTCGCAAACCAACCGTCGTTGGTCACGTAAACAGCCGAGACAACCATGGTCACAATGGGCAGCCATGCCAGCGGAGAAACCGGTTTGAAGATCTGGATGAGCGGGTTCAGGGCCGCGTTCGCGGTGACGGAAAGACCGGCCATGATGCCCAGGGGAACGGCCACAATCGTTGCGATTAGAAACCCAAAGAAGACCGTCTTGATCGAAGTCCAAATCTGCGTGTAGTAGCTGGGCGCACCCGTATAAGCCCTTGTTTTGACTTCATCTGCGCGGCCCGCATCAATCAGCTTTTGATTGCGCTCCGCGACCATGGCTTCGAACTTGGCGCGTCTTTCGGCCTTGGCGATTGCATCCTGATGCAGGTTGACAGCTTCACCCCAAACCTGTGCCGGTCCGGGCACCGCGCCAAGGGATGTCTGGACCTGAGGCGCCAGTGTACCCCACATCAAAAGAAACGCCGAAATCGCCAGAAGCGGCACCGCCAGAAGGCGCCAGATATCGGTGAGTTGCGCTTTTGGATTATCACCCGCAAGGGCCTTCAGGACCGGCGTCAACCAGGCCAGTCCAAGGACCTGAAACCACTTATCAGCAGCGTTAATGCGGGTGAAGAGCCGCGCCTTCCGGGCCTCTTTGGCCTGCGCGTCGGTAAAGTCTGGATCGAGCGTTGTCATATCCGGTCCTCGGGGTTTTGGGTCAAAACCGACGTCGGTATCGCGTCGGCACTACGTCGGTATCGTGTCGGTGCCCGGCGGCTGACCGGGGCGGATCCGCCCCGGCCCCGGGGTGGGGTCAGCCCTGCACCTCGCTGCCCACAACGATTTGCTCGCCTTTCAGCCCGATCAACAGGCTTTCCAGATAGGCGTTGGGTGCGCGACCATCGTAGGGAATGCCATCAATGATGTCTTCGGACGGGGTCGGCGCCTTGTAACCATCGCTGTCCCAAGGGAAGTCGGCCTCATTTGCCAGGCCATCGTCCACCAGCAACCGCGCCGCTTCGAGGTAAATCTCGGGTTTGTAGACCTTCTTGGCGATCTCATCATACCAGGCGTCAGTCTTGGCTTCGGGGATCTGCCCCCAACGGCGCATCTGCGTCAGATACCAGATTGCGTCCGAATAGAACGGGTACGTGGCATTGTAGCGGAAGAACACGTTGAAGTCCGGGATGTCCCGCTTGTCGCCCTTTTCGAATTCGAAGAAGCCTGTCATCGAGTTCGCGATCACATCGTAATCTGCCCCCACATATTCCGGACGGCTCAGGATTTCGACCGCTTCGGGGCGGTTGGCGTTGTCGTTTTCATCCAACCAGATTGCCGCGCGGATCAGCGCTTTGGTCACGGCAAGGGTGGTGTTGGGATACTGCTCGGCGAACTCTGCGGTGATGCCGAAGACTTTTTCGGGGTTGTTCTTCCAAAGCTGATAATCGGTAATGACCGGCACACCGATGCCTTTGAAGACCGCCTGCTGGTTCCAGGGTTCACCCACGCAATAGCCGTAGATCGTACCCGCTTCGAGCGTGGCAGGCATTTGCGGTGGAGGCGTCACGCTGAGGAACACGTCGGCAGCGATCTGGCCCGACACGTTTTCGGGCGAGTAATAGCCAGGGTGCAGACCACCCGCAGCCAGCCAGTAGCGCAGTTCGTAATTGTGCGTCGAGACGGGGAAAACCATGCCCATGTTAAAAGGTTTGCCATCCGCGCGGTATTCCTCGACCACCGGCGCCAGCGCTTCGGCACTGATCGGGTGCTGCGGGCGACCGTCATCCATCGAAGGGATGTGCGGGCGCATCTTTTCCCAAACCTCATTTGAGACCGTGATGCCATTGCCGTTCAAATCCATTGAGAAGGGCGTAATGATGTGCGCCTCTGTGCCGTAGCCGATCGTTGCGGCAAGGGGCTGACCGGCCAGCATATGGGCACCATCAAGCTGCCCACTGATCACGCCGTCCAAAAGAACCTTCCAGTTGGCTTGCGCTTCGAGTGTCACAAACAGGCCTTCTTCCAGAAAGTAACCTTGTTCATATGCCACGGCGAGCGGGGCCATATCTGTCAACTTGATGAACCCAAACGTCAGTTCGTCTTTTTCAAGTTCTAGTAGTTCTGCATAGGCAGGACCTGACAAAAGGGTTGCTGCCACTATCCCCTTCAAAATGTATTTCATGATTGTTGTCCCTTCGATTGGCGTCCGGGTGTTTCGGACAAACAAAAAGCCGCCGACCAAGAACCGCCGGGAGGATGGCGGGTGGTCGAGCGGCTTTGCTCAGTGATCCCTGTCTAGGGAAATGATTTGGCGACAGACAACATCGCCGGTCGTTGGATCAGAAATGCCAGCCGGGCTTCTATATGTCAGCCTAAATATCGGCGATGCGGCACATATCGGGTGAATTGGACGTATCACGTGCTCGAAATTTATGCGTTGCTAAGCATCTGGTTCAAAAATACGGCCATCGAAAAACGCATCACGCCGCAAAACCAGCTTCCCATGCGCTGATGCGACCGGAGAATCGATGTCGAGCGCGCCTTCAATCTTGGAAGAGGCACCCGGAAGATCGGCATGTGTTTGGGCCAGCGCGGCGCGGTGCAGGTCCGATCGGAAGACACCGCGGGCCAAACGGGCAGAGGCAGCACGGTCAAGCCCCGTGCGGGCGGCAAGCTGGTGACCGATCCATTCGGCCTGGCTACGCCACGGAAAGGTGGCCGCCCCCTGATGAAATTCGACGAAGTTCGGGACATCGCGCATGTCACCCCCACACGAGATGATCATATGGCCGGACAGGGCCCGATCCACGATTTCAGCAGAAAGATCCAGATAGGCCGGGCGGCTCAACAATTCGGTTGTCAAAAGCCGCGATGCGGGATCGGCAAGCCAGCGGCCTGCCTTCCAGACGGCACGGATGAGCCTGTCGCGCAAGATGGGCTCGTTTTCGGCCCAGTCCGAACGAACGGCAAGCACCTTTTCCGGAGAAGAGGCCCAGATCGCGTTGCCCGGCAACAGAAGATCGCCCATCCCGGTCTCGACAACTTTTGACCCCCATGGCTCACCCACACAGAAGGCATCAATCTCACCTGCCTCAACCGCGTCGACCATAAGGGGTGGCGGGACGGTTCGGATGTCGACATTCTGCGGCGCGGGCAGACCGAGCGCGGTGAGCCAATAAAAGACCAGCTCCGCATGCATGGAAAACGGGAACGGCACGCCGATGCGGAGCAATCCGTCGCTTTGGGCGATCAGGGCAAGACCGGCGGCCCGCGCGTCGTCGAAGGCAAAGTCATGACCCGAGGTGCGCAGCTTTTCCCCGAGGGCGCGACTGACGCCGATGACGTTCCCGTTCATCGACAGCATGGAAATGGCGCAAAGGGCGGTGCCGCCGCCGCCAAGGCCAAGGGCCGCCGCAACTGGCACGGGCGACAACATGTGTGCCGCCTCAATATGCCCAAAGCTGAGCAGATCCCGCAGGGCGGACCAGGAGGGTGCGCGGCGCAGATCAAGGCCGATGCCTTCTTCGGCAGCAAAACCCATTTCGTGCGCCACGATCAGCGGGGCGGCATCGACCAGCGGGATAAACCCGACCGAGAGGGTGGCGGCTTTCAAGACAATAGCCCGGCAGCTGTGACCAGGGATTCGGCAACATCGGCAAGCCGCTTGCCCTGATCCATCGCCGCCTTGCGCAGGGCGGCGTAGGCTTCGTCCTCGGTCACGCCGCGGGCCTTCATAATCATGCCCTTGGCGCGGTCGATCACCTTGCGTTCTTCGAGGGCGCGTTTGGTCTCTTCAAGCTCGGTCCGCATGCGTTGGAACATGCGAAAGCGGGCGATGGCCGCGTCAAGAACGGGTTTGACTCGCTCTGGCCGCAGCCCATCGACCACGTAGGCGGAAACACCTGCCTCTATCGCGGCGGAGGACAGGCCTGCATCGGACCGGTCAACAAACATCGCGACGGGGCGTTCAAGCGGTCCGGAGGCCAGGGCCATTTCTTCCAACATGTCGCGGGACGGGTTGGCAATGTCGATTAGGACGATGTCGGGTTCGCGTGCCTTGATCTGGCGGGCCAGACTTGTGACTTCCGAAATCACCTGGATGTCAAAATCGCCCGCTTCCCGCAGGGATTCAACAATCTGCAACGCGCGTCCGCGATCCGCCTCAACCACGATAACTGACAAAGCCGTTCCCATGATGTGACGAAACATCAGTGTTGCGAGATCAAGTAAAGAAATACGCTGCGCCGCAGCACGCAGGTCGGTCGAAATGACTAATCTTTGGGCAAACAGTATGTGGAACCAAAGGCCCGCCATCTGCCGGATGACGATGTGCTCGCTTAAGAAAAATGGGCGCAGGGAATGCCCCGCGCCCATAGCAATATTTTGGATCAGAACTTAGATAAAGTTGAAGAGATCCCGGCTGTGGCGGCGCGCCAGATATTCAGACTGTGTGATGCTGCCCGAGCCCATTGCGAGGGTCCGGTAGGCGTCGTAGCTTTCGAAAATCCGACGGGCGAGGTCGTCATCCTCTGCCACACCCGAAACGATGCGCAGCGAGGTTTCGACCAGCACGTTCCAAACGTCATCGGGCAGAGGTGTCGGTTCCACACCAAACTCACTGATTAACTGGGTAAGCGCCAGACCATTGTTGCCGTTATAGTCGCTGGTCATCAGCGAGTTTTCGGCATCCGTCGCCATCTCGATCAGCGCCTGATCCTGGGGTTCAAGGCTGTTCCAGAACTCAAGATTCATGCCAAGCGAAGCCATGGTGCCAGGTTCGTGGAAGCCAGGATAAATGTAGCTGGACAGAAGTTTCTGGAAACCGAATTGCAGATCGTTGTAGGGACCCACCCATTCGGTCGCGTCGATGGATTTGTCAAACAGGGCTTCAACGATGCCACCGCCCGGCAAAACAACCGGATTGGCGCCCGCATCGGCCAGAACCTGACCACCCAAGCCGGGCATCCGCATTGTCAGACCTTCGAAGTCCGCCATGCTGGAGATTTCCTTGTCGAACCAGCCGCCCATCTGCACGCCAGTGCTGCCTGCAGCAAAGGACTTGACATTGAATTGCGCATTCAGCTCATCCCAGAGTTGCTGCCCGCCGCCGAACTTCAGCCAACTGAAAGTCTCAACAGATGTCAGACCCAGAGGCACGGTGGTGAAGAAGTTGAAGCCGCGGTGCTTGCCCTGAAAGTAATATTCGGCGCTGTGATACATTTCGATCTCACCGTTTTGGGCGGCGTCATGCACACCCAGAGGCGGCACGAGCTTGCCCGCACTATAAAGATCGACCTGCAGGCGGCCATCAGATCCGTTGGTGATCGTGTCGGCCACGCGCTGTGCGCCCGGGCCCAAGCCACCAAGGGACGGCGGCCAGGATGTCGCCATGCGGATGACCCGCGGGCTGTTTTGCGCAATGGCCGGGGCCGCGAGTGCGCCGGCCGCTGCCACGGCACCGCCTGACAGGATGGCACGACGCGAAATCGGGGCTTTGGTTGTCGTTGTCATTTCAATAACTCCTTCGCGGCCTTACAGGCTGGCGATCCTTTTGCGGCCCCGATAGTAAGCGGCTTCACCAATCTCACTCCAACCGGCGATGTCGGTCAGGAAGTACACATACGCGTCCACCATCGAAGCGCCGTTGTTGCCGCTGGCAAAGACATCTTCAAGCACGCTGCGCGAGGCGGCGTTCATGGCAGACCAGACCGCATCCGGCATGTCAGCGACGGCAAGCGCATCGCCAAGTTGCTGGAAGATCAGCGCATTGTCGTGGAACGACTTTGACCGGCTGGTGGCCAATGCGCCGCTGCACGAACGGTCTAGAATAAGGCGGTGCGTGTCCGAAAGACCGGCCAGCGCGTCAGGCGATACGGTCAGAACTTGCGTGCTGCTGGGGCAATTCGGGTTGGTGCGCATGACCTTGTTGAATGTCCCGGTGAGACCGCGGTTCTGCATTTCAACGGCGCTGACACCGTCGATAACGTCCAGGTCCGCCCAGTTCACCGCGGGGTCATGCAGGTTCGAAACCGAACTGACACCCATCGCCGCAAGCGAGCGCATGCCAAGACCGGTCGAGCCAATGCGTTTACCAAGATAGTCGTTGAGGTCGCCAATGGCGTCCTTCGACCACATTGGCAGGCTGCTTTCGTCTGCGGCAAGGAAGAAGGCCACGCCGTTCTCCTCGCCAAGCATGTCGAGCATGTCGCGGCCGTCGGAGGCGACGACCCAGCTTTCAAGCTCTCCACAGCTCATCCCGAACGGCATGTTCGAGAAGAAACCGAAGGACAGGTCCTTTTCAAGGAAGTGGCTGGTCGAGGTCAGGCACATATCTGCCTCGCCCCCTGCAACACGGTCCAACAATGCCGGGCCATCTGCGACGTCCACGACTTCGCTGTTGATCTGCATTGCGCCATTCGTGGCATTGTTCACCCGGTCTGCGAAGGCTTCCGCCTGGGCCGCGTCGGTTGCGAACATCCGCAAGGATGTGCCGCCTTGCGCCAGTGCTGGGGTTGCGAGCTGAAACAGTGCCCCGCCGCCAAGACCGGTCTTTATGAAGTTTCTGCGTTTCATGTCTTCAATCCATTGTGGTCATCTGGTCGTTGGAGGCGCGTTAGCGGATCCAAACTTCCACACGGCGGTTACTGTTTCGGCCTTCGACAGTGTCGTTGCAACCAACCGGGGCGATCGAGCCATAGGAGGTGACAGAGATGCGATCCCGCGAGATCTGACCGGTCGAGGCATCGATGATGGCCTGGCTGATCCGTTCGGCCTGTTGCAACGAGAGCAGGCGGTTAAGGTCGTCACGACCAACGCTGTCCGTGAAGCCGAAAAGCAGGATCTCGCGATCGGCGTTTTCTGGCTGCATTAGGTAGCTGGCGATCCGGACCGCGTCACGGCGAGACTTGTTGTCAAGCTCGGTCGAGCCGGCCTCGAACCGGAATGTGGTCGAGATCCGGTCGGCCTGCGTCAGCTCTTGCGTGAGCTGGCGGGTGACCGAAAACTCCTCGGGTGTTTCTGCCGCGAGGATCGCGGATGCGAGGCGCGAGCCATGCAAGGACATCGGTACAGTCTCCACCGTCTGACCGACAAACCCGGCTTCGAGATATTCGGCCTGGGCGTCGGCTGAGCCTGCGTATGACAGAAGATCCTTAAGACCTTCTGACAGCGCCTCGCCCGAGGTGTAGACCAGCACACGGCGGGCCAGCGGATATTCTTCGGCCTTCACCGAGAAGTCGGAAGCCAGCGAGAGCGGGCCACAGACCTGACGGATTGGAAGGCGCTTTGTTTCTTCGGCCAGCGCGTTGCTGACCAAGGAGATCGCAGCCGGATCGGATTTGACGATGGCGGCTGCCTCGGCCTCATTGGCGACGCGTTCTAGGCGGCGGTTGAGACGCAAACGGTTGGGGCGCATTACACGTTCGTCAAACACCTTTGAGATCGACGACTCATCCTCGGGCAGGACAATGCGGATCGGCAGATCGGGCCCGCCCAGATCGCTCCAGTTCTGGATCCGACCAGCGGCGATACGGGCCATCACCGGCAAAGAGATGTCGCGGGTGTTGTTGGTGGGGTGCACGACCGGTACGACTGCATCGAGTGCGACGATGACCTCGCGACCGGGATCACGCAGATCGGGGAAACCTTCGGAGGCAAGTTGCTCTGCCAAGGCATCTTCGATGGGCGCTGTCGACAGGACGAATTTCTGCTCACCCGAAACGAGAGCGCGGAAGCTTTCTTCCTGCGACGATGCAGTGATTTCCAGGCGACCCGCCTCTTCGTTCTCATCGTCGGTAAAGTTCAGCGCCGTCGTCGAAAGCGCATCACCGCCTTCACGCTCCATCGACAGGTCACGGTTAGCGACGTAGCTGTCGATCAACTCGTTGAAGATGGCCATGGATGGCCGATCGAGAACTGCGAGCGCGCCTGTCAGACCGCTTTCATCCTCGATCACCGGGCAGGCTTCGCCGATGCACACAACGGCCGCTGCCGGGATCGTGGTGCGGCCGATTGCCGAATCCAGATCGTAATTTTCGCCATCAAAGCCCATGATCCGGCCTTGAATGGAGATGTTTCCATCCACCGTCTGGATCGTCACGGTTTGCGACAGGGCCGGCAGGGCCAGGATCGCCAACACGGACGCGACAGACGTCAATCTTCGATATTTTCTCGATGTCATCGTTCTCATTCACTCTGAAGTGGGTCGACTCTCGGACTAGGTGGGCATTGTCGCAAGAATATGTCTAAAGGTTGACGAAAAATGGCATCGTTAACGGATACGGGATGCTTTTACCCGATAAAGGCGAAACTTCCTATCGTTCGGGAAACAAATCACACGCAAGGCGTGTAGGCAATTTTGCAGGCAGGCGCAGAATCGGATGCGCCTGCCCGTTCTTGTCGACCTAGTTCAGATCGGCCTGGCGTGCCGCGTTGATTTCTTCTTCCGCTGCGGCAACGGCTGTGGTCAGCGCATCAAAGATCTCGGGACCGCGCGCCACATTGTCTTTGAACCAGTCGTAGACGGGGGCTGCCGCCTCCGCAAAGGCGGCTTTCTCGTCGGGTGTCGGAACGTATAGGTCTCCACCGCCGGCAACAAAGTCTTCATAGGCTTGGATCGACTTGCGCTTGGGCGAGGCGAATGTGGCCTGTTGAAGCGCGTAAAAACCGTCGACAACCACACGCCGCATATCCTCGGGCATGCCCAGGAATGCTTCGTTGTTCATCCACCAAAGCGCGCCCATATAGGCGTGCCCGTCGAGCGTGATGTATTGCAAACCGGCATCGGGAAACTTCATGCCCATGATGTCCGTAATCCCGTTCTTAGAACCTTCGACCACACCGGTTTGCAGGGAGGTGAAAAGTTCCGCCCAAGGGATCGGCGTGGGTGCTGCACCAAGGGCTCGGGTCAGTTCCTGAGGCAGATCCGCGACAACCGTGCGGATCTTCAGCCCTTCCAGATCGGAGGGTGCGGCAACACGGCGCTGCGTGTTTGCAAAGTTGCGCCAGCCGCCGGTATTGCCAATCGTCATCAGCCGGATCGCCCCGCCCGAATCCTCTAGCGCCATGTCGCGCATCGTTCGGGTGAAATCACCCGAAAGGACGTGTTCGGCGATCCGGTCATCTGCCATGAGATACGGCAGATCGAGGACTTGCACGTATGGGAAGATCCCAGATGCGCCGCCCGATGTGGAGATATAGACGTCGATCGATCCGTCAGCCACGCCTTGCAGGCATTCCGCCCCGTTGGAACAAAGCTGCGTGCCCATAAAGATCTCAACCGCGATGGACCCGTTCGAAGCACTTTCGACGTAATTCTTGAAGACGGTCAGACCGTCATAATCCTCATCTTCGTTGTTGGAATTGGCCGTGGCGCGGATGGTTAAATCCTGTGCGGCCGCCATCGTGGCACCTCCGAACATTATCCCCACAAGAGCGAGGGATTGAAGGGTTTTTTTCAGCATTTTGTCCTCCCAAAAAGACGTGGATCAGTTGGCGAACCCCGTGAGACGGGGAATGGTCATGGAGATGGCCGGTACGTAGGTGATCAGGAAAATCACCAGGACTTCGACAGCCAGAAACGGTAAGATCGCGCGCGAGATCGTTTCGACCTTTTCACGGCTGACCGAGGCCGCGACAAACAGCACCAGACCCATAGGCGGCGTTGCCAAGCCTACGGTCAGATTGACTGACATGATGATCGCGAAATGAATCGGATCAACGCCCAGATCGGTGAAAATCGGGCCAAGAATAGGACCCAGAATGATGATAGCGGGCCCTGCATCTAGAAACATGCCGACGATGAACAAAAGCAGGTTGATCAGGAACAGCAGGATCAGCGGGTTTTCCGACAGCGTCAGTATAAAATCTGCCAGGATCTGCGGTGCATAGCTGAGCGAGACCACCGTCTTGAACGCCATCGCAGCACCCACCAGAAGCAGAACGACCGCGCTGACGATGCCCGCGCGGCTAAGGATCTCTGGCAAGTCGGTCATGCTGATCGTGCGCAGAACGAAGAAGGCCACAAAAATGGCATAAGCCACAGCCACAGCGGCTGCCTCGGTCGGCGTGAAGACGCCGCCCAGGATGCCCCCAAGGATCAGGATCGGGGTTTGCAGCGGGACCACGGCGCGTTTGCAGATGGTGCGGAATTCGGGGCTTATCTGTTTGCGCAAAGCGAGAAGAAGGGCATGCGCGATGGCTACGGTCAGGCCGAAGGTCGCCCATGCCAGCAATGTCGAGCCCGGCGAAAAGGGGACCAACGCCCAGATCAGGAGGCCAAGGTTCAACCGAACCAGCAAAAAGGACACCCAGCTTTCGATGGGTTTGAGCTGAACATCTGTGAAGGTGATGCGCCGTGCAGCGGGCAGATCATAGCGATCTGCCGTGACGCGCACCATGACCATGAGGCCGACGCCCACCAGAATGCCCGGCACAATGCCCGCCAGAAACAGCGCAGCAACGCTTTCACCCATGACATAGGCATAGATGATCATGATGCCAGAAGGCGGGATGATCGGTCCGATCACCGAACTGGCAGCAGTGATGGCGGCGGCGAAACGCCGGGAATAGCCCTCTTTCTCCATTGCCGGGATCAGCATGGACCCCAGTGCGGAGGTGTCGGCGACGGCCGATCCTGAAAGGCCAGCAAAGAGGATCGAGCTTAGGATGTTCACCTGCGCCAGTCCGCCACGCAGATGTCCCATCAGCGCTTGGCTGAATTCGACAATGCGGATGGTGATGCCACCCTTGTTCATCAACTCCCCGGCCAACATGAAGAAGGGAATGGCCATGAGGGGAAAGCTGTCCATCCCATTGTAGACATTTCGATAAAGCAGCGTGATGTCGCGTTCTTGACCGCTAAGCCAAAGCAGTATGCCAGGTGCTGCAAGCAGGCTGAAGAAGACCGGCAAGCCGATAAGCAGAAAGATCAGGAAGACGGGCAGGAACCAGATCAGCATCTATTCGGCCCCGCGCAGGTCTTCTGGAAGCGTCAGATCGGGCAAGTCATCCTCGCGCCCGCCAAGGGACGCGATGGCGCGCAAGATGAGTTCGATGTTCACGAGGATCAGAAGGGCAACGCCCACCAGAAGCGAAGCCATCATCCAACTGCGGGGCACGCGGAACCACGTGTCAAACGCTGGCGAGGTCGGCAGATAAAGAGAGGCGGTCGCGAATTTGCCGCCAAACCCCGTGACCTCGCCCCAACCGATCTGGATCGCGACGACCAGAACCGCGAGGGACACAAGTAAAAGGAAAAGAGACAATGCTGCCGAGATGATTCGGGGCAAAAGGAACGAGATGACATCAAGTGCCACAAAGCCGCCGCGCCTGAAAGCCGTAGGCGCCATGAGCCCGGTCATCCAGAGCATGGCAAAGCGCGCGGCCTCATCCGGCCATGGCAGCGCGTTGTTGAACAGATAGCGGGCAACGACCTGGATCAGGATGGCCAGCACCATGAGTGCAAGAGCAACAACACCGATACCGCGCCCGATACGCAGCAAAGCGGCGTTAATGCCGCCAATCGGTCTGAGCACCGTGAGAATTGCGCCCATTCTGGGCCCTCCCTTTGTCCACCCCGGGCGTCTCCTGCGCCCTTGGGCGGTCTTAAATCTCCGCCACCTGACCGAACCTGCCAGCGTAGAATGTCAGCGGATCGCCATCGCGCATCTCGGTTTGCTGTACCTGGCCCAGAATGATCGCGTGATCGCCCGCATCGTGCACCGCCATCCTGCGGCATTCGAAGCGGGCAAGGCAATCTTCAATCAGGGGTGTGCCATCGGCATTCGCGCGAAGCTGCCGATCGCGCAGAGCATAGGCGTCCTTGGCCACGCCGTCGCACAAAGCGCTTTGTTCCACGCCAAGGACGTGGATGGCATAGTGATCGGCGACCTCGAAATAGGGGAACCTGCGGGATGTCTTGGCGACGGACCAAAGTACGAGGGCCGGATCAAGCGAAACGGAGGAAAAGCTGTTCGCAACAATGCCCACTGGACCGTCGGAGCTGGGCGCCGTCACGATTGTGACACCGGTGGCGAAGCGCCCGAAGGCGTTGCGTAGCAGGCGTTCATTGGCCGGATCGGGGGCGAAGCTGACAGGCAGGTTAGGGCTTTGCATCGTCATCACGGCACCTCATGGCCTAGAGCGGCCTCATAAAGACGAAACCATGTGGGACGGTCCAGCGTGACCTTTAACGCATCGCTGATCCGTTCAATACGGCTGAGGTTGTTCGTGCCCATCACAGGAATGATTTGTGCCGGATGGGCGAGAAGAAAAGCGACGGCGACGGCGGCGCGGTCGACGCCATGCGCCCCTGCGATCTCATCCATAACGTCATGCAGCTTATCACTGCCCCCCATCAAAACACCCCCGCCCAAGGGCGACCAAGCCATAAGCGGCTGGCGCTGGCGTTGATGAAAGGCGATATCGCCGTTGGTGAATGGACCGATTTCGCCGAGGCTGATCTCGATCTGGTTGGTCACCAGGGGCGTCCGCATGGCCGATTGGAGCAATTCGACGTCCCACGGGCGGAAGTTTGAAACCCCAACGGCGCGCACCTTGCCACTTGTGACAAGGTCATCCAGCGCCGCACCCGTCTCGTGATGATCCATCAAGGGGTCGGGCCGGTGGATCAGCAAAAGATCGATATGGTCTAGGCGCATCTCGCTCAGGGACGTCTGTACCGATTGTTCGATATGCGCGCGGGTGGTGTCGTAGTATTTCACCGACGCATCAGAATAGCGGCCCATGGGTGCGACGATGTCACATTTCGTGACGATCTCCATTTTCGACCGCAGCTTTGGATCGGCGGCAAGCGCTTGGCCCAAAAGCGCCTCGGCCGTGTAGCCACCATATATGTCGGCCTGGTCGAAGGTCGTTATGCCCTGTTCAAGACAGGATTTAATCTTGGCTGTGATGTGTTCAACCGATGTATCGCTGTCATCGCCCAGACGCCACATGCCGTAGACGATCTGCGACAATTCAAGCGAGGATCCAAGTTTGATACGCTGCATCAGATGCGCTCTCCTACCCCGAGGGGTGTCGCTGGGGTGCTTTTTGGAACCCGGCCATAGGCTTCGGGCAAAGAGCAGGTTGTAAGTGCGGGCAGAACGCGGGCGCCGAAATGCCGCGCCTCGTCAAGATGCGGATAGCCCGAGAAGATGAAGGCGCGGATGCCCATCTTCTGATATTCCTCGATTTTGCTGAGCACCTGATCGGTCGACCCAACCAATGCCGCGCCGCAGCCCGATCGCGCGCGGCCCACGCCGGTCCAGAGACTAGGTTCGACATAACCGTACTTGTCCGCCAATTCACGCGCCTTCGCCTGATGGCTGACACCCAAAGATCCGGAATCGAGGGCTCGCTCGCGGATCAGCTGACCGTACTCGTCGTCGAGCTTCGAAACGATGTGATCAGCATATTCGCGCGCTTCAGACTCAGTGTCGCGGACGATCATATGGACGCGCAAACCGTAGTCCAGCGTTCGGCCATAGCGTTCGGCCACTGCGTTCACGTCCTTCATCCGGCCCGCCAATGCATCCTTGGTTTCGGGCCACATCAAGTAGACATCGCAATGTTGACCACAGAGTTCGAGCGCGGCGGGCGAGTACCCCCCAAAGTAAAGAAGCGGCCCGCCGGTTTGGTAAGGGCGTGCCGGGTCTGTCGTCACACCTTCGAACTGATAGACCTCACCCTGGTAGGTGATCTCGTCCCGGGTCCAGGCCTGTTTGAGGATCTCGACCACCTCACGGCTGCGCCTATAGCGGTAGGTGCTGTCAGCGACCTCACCCGGAAAATCGGACGAGATGATGTTCACCGTCAGCCGCCCTTCGAGCATGTGATCCAGCGTGGCGAGTGTCCGGGCCAGCATGATCGGCTGCATCTCACCGCAGCGAACAGCAGCCAGCAGGTTGATCGTGCTGGTGATGGGCGCGCAACCAGCGACGAAGGACAGCGTATCTTGGCCGACTTGGTAAGAGGACGGACAAAGAACGTTGCGAAATCCTTGACGCTCTGCCTCTTTCACGATTTCAGAACAATGGGCCCAGGATGATCGCAGCGATCCGTCGGGCACGCCGAGGAATTGATAATCGTCTGAACACAATGCCGAAAACCACGACACTTCAAGTGCATTGAGATCAGGCGATGTGATGGGGACAAGCGTCATGCGGTTTCACAAAACAAAGAGGAGTTTGTGGATTGCGTAACACTGTCTTTTATATAGATCAATGGTGTATCAATTCTGCTGATGGCCCATCACGATGCTGCTGACGCCAAAGCCTCAAAGCCCGCATGCTCTGCCAATCTATGTTCAGATCGCAGAGCTGATCACGCGCAACATCGTTGCCGGTCGGCTGATTGACGGGCAGCGTCTGCCGCCTGAACGGGAAATGGCCAGCGATCTGGGGGTTTCAGTGGGCACGCTGCGCAAATCCCTGCAGGCGCTAGCAGAGAAAGGCCTGCTAGAACGCATCCACGGATCGGGCAACTATGTGCGAGCAGGGGGTGATACCGGGTCGGTCTACGCGATGTTCCGGCTGGAACTGCTGGACGGTGGCGGATTGCCCAGCGCGGATGTGCTGAACACAGTGTTCATGATGAAACCTGCAGATCTACCAGCCTTCGGCACGTCCGAGGCAGCGACAAGGTTCCGGCGGATACGGTATCTCAATGACGTTGTGATCGCGGCCGAGGAAATCTGGCTGGATGGCAATGCGGGCAAGATCGACGAGACGGCGATATCGGAATCACTCTACGTCACATATCGCGAACAACTGGGCCTCCTGATCAGCCGCGCGCAGGATCGGGTCGGCATCGCGTCTGTCCCATCCTGGGTGCCAGAGGTCTTCAGCCTGCCACCCGGAGCGACGTCGGGCTATATCGAAAGGCTGACCTGGAGCGAAGCCGAGGCGCCGATCGAGTTTTCGCGCACGTGGTTCGACGCGGATCGGGCCGTTTACGTACAGCGCATGAAATAGGACACATATTGAATGGTCAAACCGGTTCGCTACGGCATCATCGGCTGCGGCATGATGGGGCAGGAGCATATCCGCAACATCGCGCTGCTGCCCGGGGCAGAGATTGCCGCCATCTTTGATCCTGATTCAGAAATGACCTGCCGATCGAAGGCCTTGGCACCTGAGGCCATGACGTATGATCGGATCGAGGCGCTTGTTTCGCACGAGTCGATGGATGCCGTGCTGATTGCGAGCCCGAATTTCTGCCACATAGCGCAATTGGAGCAGATCGCGGCACAGCGTGCCTTGCCCCTTCTTGTCGAAAAACCTCTGTTTACCGATCCGGCGGATGTGCCTCGATTGGAAGCCCTTAGGGACAACTATCCGGCCCCGATCTGGGTGGCGATGGAGTATCGCTACATGCCGGTCATCGCGCAATTCCTCGGGCAAGCGCAGGAGGCAACGGGCGGGATCAAAATGCTGTCCCTGCGCGAACACCGCTTTCCATTCCTTGAGAAAGTCGGCGATTGGAACCGCTTCAATCGCTACACGGGCGGGACATTCGTGGAAAAATGCTGCCATTTCTTCGACCTGATGCGCCATGCCCTGCGGGCCGAACCGGTGCGGGTCATGGCCTCGGCCGCGCAAGCAGTGAACCATCTGGATGAAAGCTATGCCGACGGCACGCCTGACATCCTCGACAACGGTTATGTCATCGTTGATTTCGACACGGGCGCGCGGGCCATGCTGGAACTTTGCATGTTTGCCGAAGGCAGCGCCTATCAGGAAGAAATCTCAGCCGTGGGGCCAGCTGGCAAGATCGAGGCTTTCGTTCCAGGTCCTGGGCGCTTTTGGCCGGACGCTTTGGGATCCCAACCTGTGGCAAGGCTGGTGACCAGCCCGCGCGCCCCGCGTGGGCCAAGGACCACCGAAATCCCGGTTGATCCTGCCCTGCTGGAAGCAGGGGATCACAATGGATCGACCTTCTATCAGCACCAGCGGTTTGCAGCACTAGTCCGAGGCGAAACAAAAACGCCTGAAGTTGGCCTCTTGGATGGGTGGAACGCCGTGGCAATGGGGATTGCGGCGCAGGTGTCCGCTGAAACCGGCCAGTCCGTTGATCCGCGGAAGTGGATGGCGCGATGTTAGGTCCTAACGGGTAAGCACGACATCACCTTGGACATCGAGGTCTTCCTCGACCGCGTCTATAAGGTATTTGGCCACACTGGCGCGCGAGATCAGCCCGTTACGCCACGCCTCTGGGTTGCGCAGTACCTTGTAGCTTTCGACGCGCGGACCATTGGTGAGGATGACAGGCCGGGCGATCGTCCAGCGCAGATCGCTGTCGATGATCATTTTTTCCTGCCGATCCTTGTCGGCATAGGGCTTTCCAAGAATTGCCTTATGGCCAATTTTCTCAAGGCTGCTCATTGCAGAACGGCTTCGCCCCGCGCCAAAACCTGTCACGACAACCAACCGGTCGACCCCCGCGTTGGGCATTTCGTCCAGCAGGATCTTGGTGGAGTTGGAAAACAGCGTTTCTTCCTCCCACAGCATGGCCAGGCGTTCCTTGATCCCAAGCGCGTAAATCACGGCGCGGACGTCCTTAAGTGCGCCCGCCACATCTTCGGGCTTTAGCGCGTCCCCTACGAACGGCTCCAACCCGTCCATCCCTTCAATCTTGGCTGCACCGCGAGCAAAGGCGCGAACGGGCAGGTTGCGGCTGGCGGCCTCTTCCACCGCCAGCTTGCCGATACCGGAGGTCGCCCCCATGATCAGAATTGGTTGGGTCATTTGCGATCCTCAAAACAGCTTCTCTTTGTCTCTCAATCAGATAGGACGGTTCTGGTAGCGCAAAACCGCGACAAAGCGCCTGTCTGGGCAGACCGAAGCGTGCGCCTAGATTTCTGCCCATGAACGAAAACATGAAATCACCGTTTTGGCGATTGTGGGACTTGGTCCGGGGTATGGTCGATGCGCCCAGAGGCGCCCACCGCATTGCCGTTGCGGTCGTCTATGGAATAACCTGTCATCTGATTTTTACTGCGGCCGTTCTGGCGATGATCGTGGCTATGTTCTTCGGGATGAGCAAAAGCCTTGGCGCTGTCCCAGGTCCTTGGTTTTTGATCGCGAATGCCGCGCTGATCCTGCAGTTCCCCCTGACCCATTCACTGCTGTTGTCAAAGCGTGGGCGCAGGGTGCTGGAAAGGCTCGCACCTGCACCACATGGCAAGACGCTTGCGACGACGACCTATGCCATTATAGCGTCGATCCAGCTTTTGATGCTGTTTGCGCTCTGGACACCCAGCGGGATTGTGTGGTGGCGGGCCGAGGGGGTGACCTTCGTCTTTATGTGCGGTCTCTACACGCTGCCCTGGCTGTTGCTGATCAAGGCCAGCTATGACGCTGGGGCCGAGGTGCAGTCAGGGGCGTTGGGATGGATGTCGCTGGTGCAGAACATCAGGCCCGTCTTTCCGGACATGCCAACATTTGGTCTTTTCAGGTTTGTCCGGCAGCCGATCTACCTGGCCTTTGCGCTGACGTTGTGGACCGTGCCTGTCTGGACGCCCGATCAGTTGGTGCTGGCACTGTCCTACACGGCCTATTGCGTTCTCGCCCCCCGACTGAAAGAACAACGCTTTGCCCAAATGTACGGAAAGCGCTTTGAAACGTACAGGAGCGAGGTGCCCTACATGGTCCCAAGGCGTAAAGACGGAAACGCGTCATGACAGCCACCGAACGCAACAACCTTGGCATCTATGACGACGTGGCCGACCAATGGTGGTCGGATGAGATCCGCTGGGTCCGGACGCTCAAGAACCTGGTGCCGGGACGGTTGTCCTGGTTTGACCGGCATGTAGATTGGGCAGGCAAGGACATGCTGGATCTTGGCTGCGCGGGCGGCTTCATGGCCGAGGCCATCGACAGCAAGGGCGCGCAGGTCACTGGCATAGACCCGGCCAGCGATGCAATTGCCGCCGCGCGCCGTCATGCCGAGGCAGAGGGCAAAGCGATCCGTTATGACGTTGGTGTGGGCGAGGACCTGCCCTACGGCAATGGGTCATTCGATGTGGTCGTCTGCGTTGACGTTCTGGAACACGTTCAGGATCTTGAGCTTGTGTTGGAAGAGATCACGCGGGTCCTCCGGCCAGGCGGTGTGTTTCTGTTCGACACGATCAACCGCAACCCGCTTGCGCGTCTGGCCACGATTACGATGGCCGAAGACGTCCTGCGCCTGCTGCCCAAAGGCACGCACGATCCGGCAATGTTCATAAAACCGTCAGAGTTGCGGGCGGGCGTGGTCAAAGCAGGGCTAGAACCGGGACCGGTCACAGGCCTTGGGCCGCGAGGCATCAACCGGCGGGGAGATCTGACCTTTGGTCAATTGCCTCTGACGGCGGTTCTTTACATGGGTGTCGCGACAAAGCCCGCCACATGATCCATCGCTCTATCACTGCTTACATGTGCTGACGCTGCCCGCTTACCATTTGAACGGAATGTAGAGGGCCAGGTCAGGCATGCCATAAAGCAACCCCACCGTGGCCAGCATGAGCAAGAGAAAGGGCCAGACGCCACAGGCCACATTGGCGAGCGTCGTTCGGGCGACCGATTGAATGACATAGAGGTTCAGGCCGACAGGTGGTGTGATCAGGGCGACCTCGACCATGATGACCATGTAGATACCGAACCAGATCGGATCGAAGCCGAGGCCCATCGCGGCTGGCAGCAGGACCGGGGTCATGATCAGGATCATCGACAGCGCCTCAAAAACGAGCCCCATCAGCAGCAGAACAAGCGAAACAACAATGATAAACATCAAGGGGCCATCGATGGCCTGCGCGATGAAAGCGGATATGTCCTGCGGGATGCGGTAGAGTGCGATGGCTTTGCCGAAGACTTTCGCACCCGCAACAATCAAAAGGATCGCGACGGTGGTGACCGCGGATTCCTTGATCGCTTCCCAGAACGCGGCCCATGTCAGCGAGCGCAGCCAAAGCGTCGTGATCAGGATCGCGGCGGCAAAACCGATGGCGGCAGCCTCGGTCGGTGTGAAGGCCCCTGAATAAAGTCCGAGGATCACCAGAAGGGCCAGGGCGAGCGAAGGCAAGGCGCGTTTTGAGGCGGCGGCCCGCTCCGACCAGCCGGCCTTGGGCATCGGCTCATATGCCTTAGAGAACCGGGCGTGCAGCATGGCGAAGGCCACGAAGAGAACGATCAGCACGATGCCAGGTCCGATCCCGGCGAGAAACAGCGCGATGACCGATTGCTCGGTGACAAAGCCATAGACGATCATCGGGATCGAGGGCGGGATCAGGATGCCCAGCGTTCCACCAGCGGCGAGCAGACCGTAGACAAATCGTTTGTCGTAGCCTCGGCTGATCATCTCGGGGATAGCGACAGTGCCGATGGTGGCGGCTGTGGCGACAGAAGATCCGGAGATGGCCGCGAACAGCCCGCAACTTAGGATAGTCGCGACGGCCAAACCGCCCGGCCAATGGCCAACCCATGCTTGCACAGCGGCAAAGAGATCCCTGCCAACGCCCCCTTTTAAGAGGACATTGGACATGAGCAGGAACAGGGGCACGGCCAGCAGAATAAACCCGTCAAGCGTGGACAGGATCGCCTGCGGGGCCATGAGCGGTGAGAACCCGCCAAAGATCAGCATCCCCAGGCCAATTCCGCCCAAGGCAAAAGCCACGGGCACCCCGATCAGCAAAAGGCCGAACAGCACTGCAAGGATCAATACGATTGTCATTCGTGGGTGCTGCCCAGAGAATACGGCGCAGCGCGTCTGAGGCCGATCAACTCGACCAGGGATTGAAGGGCCAGCAATGCGAAGCCGACGGGCACAGAAAGCTCGGCCACCCAAGTGGGCAGATTAAGGAGCGAGCCTGTCGTGCGACCGCGTTCAAAGCTGTCGAAAAAGATGTCCCAGCCCCATATCGCCACGATAAGCGAAAAGACGATGACGAAGATCAGCGAAATCCCCGCACAGAATTTTTGGGCAATCTGGGGCAAAAGACTTGTCACGGCGTTGACGGTTATGTGGCGCCGGGTGCTCATCACGTAGGCCATGGCCAGCAGGCAACCCCAGATCAGACACAACTGGCTTAGCTCTGCCGCCCAGATGGTCGGGCGCACAAAGAAGTATCGCGCGATCACTTCGTAGGTCAGCATTCCACCGGTCAGCGCCAGCAGGATGGCTGCCAAAAAACCGGCCCAGCGTGAGATTTGGGTAATTCCAGCCAGCATCAGATCTGGCGGCCCAACGTGCAACGGGCCGCCGGTCTTGGCGTCATTCTGACGGTACGGCGTCGAGGATCGCGGCACCTGCATCGCCGGTCGCAGACAGGTACGTATCAAAGACAGGCTGGGCGACGGCGCGCCAGGCCGCGACATCTTCGTCGGACAGTTCGACGATTGTCATGCCGTTGTCCTCGGCGGATTTGTAGGCCGCGGCCTCGATGTCGGACATACGATTGCGCACGTCTTCTTGCGCCACACCTGCGGCCGCCTCGATGTGGCCACGCAAATCATCAGACAGGCCGTTCCACCAATCGCTGTTCACAACGACGACAAACTCGATGTTGGCATGGTTGGTCTTGGTGATCGTATCCATCACCTCCCACAGTTTGCGCGATTTGACACCCGAGACACCCGTCATGCCGACATCGACCGTGCCGCGCTGATAGGCGAGGTACTGCTCGGAGCCCGAGATCAGCGTCGGCGCCCCACCGGCCGCAGAAACGAAATCTCCCAATGTCTTGCCGAAGACGCGGACCTTCTTGCCCTCCAGATCCGCAGGCGTCCGGATCGGGCCACCCTGAGACAGCATGATCGCCCCGCCATAGGCCTGCCAATACAGCACCTGCCCCCCAGTCTTTGCGATCTCGGCCTCAAGCGTTTCGCGCACGGGCGAGCCTTCGGCAACGGCGGCGCGAACCTTGTCTTCGGTGTTGAAGAGAAACGGCATGTAGAACACGTCAACGGCAGGCGCGTCCCCCACATAGCGGGTGAGCGAGGCGACCCCCGATTCAATCGCACCGGAGCCGACTGCGGCAGGCACTTCCTTGTCCTTGTAAAGCGTGGCGCTGTCGTAGATTTCGACATCGATCGCACCGCCTGTCCGCTCTTCGACCTCCTTCTCGAAAAGCTGCAGATTCTCGCCAAGATGGCTTGTCAGAGGCAATTGCAATGAAATACGCATTTTTTCCTGTGCGATGCCCGCGGTCGCCATCGTAAGGCCAAGTGCTGTGCCGAATAGAAGCTTGGTTAACATTGTCATCCTCCCAAATGCCAAGTGTCGCCGTGACCATGAAGCAGTTTTGAGTGCACAACAAGTGCCCCGACCTTCAGGCGAGTGCGCTGCCTTCGACGAAAACCTGTTCCAGAAGGGGTTGGTAGGCAGCGCCCAGCATTCCCGCGCGATCACCCAGTGTTCCGACCCGCACATCGGGTGGTCGAATGCCCTGTAGATCAAGCTGTCCGCAGGTGCGGGCCAGCATCGCGGTAAATTCGGCTTTGATGTCGGGCGGAAAAACACCGTCGATCATGATGGTGGTGACATCCAGCGCGGCAACAACCGACAGGGCTGCACGGGCCGTTGAGGCTGTTGCCTCCTCCATCCAGCACAGGACTTGGGGGCGCGCTTCCTCCCAAAGGTCAGGATCAGCCCGAATGTTGCCCTGACCCGGGATCTGGTGTTCCAGCGCATAAAGTGATGCGGTGCGGATCAGTTGGGCGTTCGGGTCCGACATGGACCCGCTCGGAATCGACCCGAAAGCCCCGGCATTGCCCCCCGCGCCATGAAAGACGCGGCCATTCAGAACAATGGCCCCCCCGACGAAGGAACCCACGTAGAAATAGATGAAGTCCTGTAGCGATGGATCGGCGCCGAACAAAAGCTCTCCGGTGCAGGCGAGGTTGACGTCATTGGCGACGGTAACCGGCAGATCGGTGATGTCGACGAAGGCACCCGCAAAGTCATACCCCGTCCATTTCGCAGCCTCTGAAGCGGGGGCGCCAAGGGCATCCAGCCAGTTCCAAAGCTCATGTGGGGCGGCGATACCGAGACCAAGGATCCGGCCGCGTTCTTCGGGCGGAAGCTTTGATTGAAGTGTTGCCAGTCCGTCGCCGCAAAACGCACGGATCCGGTCAGGTGTGGGGTATGAATGCCGGATGGTGTTGCGCGCAACGACCGTGCCCGACAGATCGACCAGGGCCAGATCCGCGCTGCGGCGGCCTATGCGCAAACCGAAGGAGTACGCGCCTTTGGGATTGAGCGCGACAGGTCGCTGCGGTTTGCCAACCTTGCCCTTTCTTGGTGGCAATTTCAGAAGAAGATTTTGTTCGTCCAGCGCCCGGATGATGACTGAAACGGCCTGCGCTGACAGCTGCAACGCCTTGGCAATCTCGGACCCTGACAGCGGCCCGTGGTCGCGCAACATGGTCAGAATCATACGTTCATTGTGTTTGCGCAGCCGAACGGGACTTGCCCCGCGTGGGCCGCGGTACGGAGACCCCTGTTTGTCCGGTATGTCTTCCATGCGCTGCTCCCCCAACATAAATCGTAGCCAACCGAATTAATAAACTAAAGTGATTTATTATTGACTCATGGCGACAAGAGCCGATTAATTGGCGTACCAAAAGGATACGATGCGCTTGCTGCGCGCGCTTTGGGAGGAAAACATGAACAAAACTATTGCTGGCGCGATTTTCGCGCTGACCTGTTCGACTGGTGCCGCCATGGCCGATGGTCATGAGGTCGGGGCCTGCCTGATCACCAAGACCGACACCAACCCGTTCTTCGTGAAAATGCGCGAAGGCGCGCTGGCCAAGGCCGAGGAACTGGGCGTGAACCTGTCGACTTTCGCGGGCAAGGTCGATGGCGACCACGAAACGCAAGTCGCCGCGATTGAGACCTGCATCGCCAATGGTGCGAAAGGCATTCTGATCACGGCATCCGATACATCGTCGATTGTCCCTGCCGTACAGCAGGCCCGCGATGCGGGGCTGGTTGTCATAGCGCTTGATACACCACTTGAACCCATTGACGCGGCCGATATGACCTTTGCCACGGACAATTTCCTGGCCGGAGAACTGATCGGCAAATGGGCCGCCGCCGCCTTGGGTGATGAAGCTGCAAACGCCAAGATCGCAATGCTGGATCTCGCAGTGTCACAGCCATCGGTGGGTGTACTGCGAGATCAGGGTTTTCTGCAGGGGTTCGGTATCGATCTGGGTGATCCGAACAAGTGGGGGGACGAGGATGATCCGCGGATCGTCGGCAATGATGTCACAGCCGGAAACGAAGAAGGCGGGCGCCGCGCGATGGAGAACCTGCTGGCCAAGGACCCTATGATCAACGTCGTCTACACCATCAACGAACCTGCGGCTGCAGGCGCCTATGAAGCGTTGAAATCCATCGGGCGCGAAAGCGATGTACTGATCGTGTCCGTCGATGGCGGCTGCCCGGGCGTTGAAAACGTGAAGGCAGGCGTGATCGGTGCGACGTCGCAGCAATATCCGCTGCTCATGGCCGCCAAGGGGATTGAGGCGATTGTCGCTTGGGCGAATGACGGCACAAAGCCTGAGAACACGCCGGGCAAGGACTTCTTCGACACGGGCGTTGCGCTTGTCACAGATCAGCCTGTCGATGGTGTTGAATCTATCGACACCACCGACGGCGCAGGTCTGTGCTGGGGCTGATCCCGACCTTCTGAAACCCGACGGGGCGGCCGGATAACGCCCGCCCCCGACAGGAGCGAAAGCGATGAGTGCCCCCGACAAGTACGAAGCCGCCGCCTCTGATGCGGTGACCGAGGTTGCGGCCTTTGAGGATCACCAAAAGGGGTTGGTCGGGCGCTTTCATCATGCGCTGCACGTCAATCCCGCCCTTGTGCCCCTTATCGTTTTGATCGCAGCCATTGTGATCTTCGGCGCCGTGCTGGGCAGCCGATTTTTCTCGCCTTTCGCGCTGACGCTGATCCTGCAGCAAGTGCAGATCGTGGGCATCGTGGCTGCCGCGCAATCGCTTGTAATCCTGACCGCTGGCATCGATCTGTCGGTTGGGGCCATCGCTGTGGTCTCGTCGGTCGTGATGGGGCAGTTCACCTTCCGTTACGGCCTACCGGTCGAGGTGGCGGTGATCTGTGGCTTGATGTTGGGCACGGCAATCGGCTGCCTGAACGGGTGGCTCGTCGCGGTCATGAAGCTGCCCCCCTTCATCGTGACGCTGGGCATGTGGCAGATCGTGCTTGCGGCAAACTTCCTTTATTCGGCCAATGAAACGATCCGAAGCCAGGAAATCGCAGAGGCAGCCCCCTTGCTGCAATTCCTGGGCACCAAGTTCAACATAGGCGGGGCCGTCTTCACCTACGGCGTGGTTTTCATGGTGCTGCTGGTCCTGCTTCTGGCCTATGTTTTGCGACAGACGGCATGGGGTCGGCATGTCTATGCTGTGGGCGATGACCCCGAAGCGGCAGAGCTTTCGGGAGTGAATGTCAAAGCCACGCTGATCTCGGTATACGGTCTGGCCGGGCTGATCTGCGCCTTTGCAGGGTGGGCCCTGATCGGTCGGATCGGATCGGTGTCCCCGACATCCGGGCAGCTTCTCAACATCGAATCCATCACAGCGGTCGTCATCGGTGGTATCTCGCTTTTCGGGGGGCGCGGGTCGATCATGGGCACGTTTTTCGGTGCGCTGATCGTGGGTGTGTTCACCCTTGGCCTGCGCCTTGCGGGGGCAGATGCGCAATGGACTTTCCTTCTGATCGGCGTGCTGATCATCGCGGCCGTTGCCGTAGATCAATGGATCCGAAAGGTGGCCGCATGACACAGCCGATCCTTCAGGCGCGCGGCCTCGTCAAACGCTATGGCCGCGTCACCGCGCTCGATCATTGCGATTTCGACCTGATGCCGGGTGAGATACTCGCTGTGATCGGCGACAACGGTGCGGGCAAGTCATCGCTGATCAAGGCGATCTCGGGCGCGGTTATCCCCGATGAAGGAACGGTACAGCTGGAGGGACGAACTGTGCAGTTCCGCTCTCCCATCGAAGCGCGGGATGCGGGGATCGAGACGGTCTATCAGACGCTCGCCATGTCGCCAGCCCTATCGATTGCGGACAACATGTTTATGGGGCGCGAATTGCTGAAACCCGGCTGGCGCGGATCCATCCTGCGGCAGTTGGACCGCAAGTTGATGGAAGAGATCGCCCGCCGGAAACTGAGCGATCTGGGCTTGATGACCATCCAGAACATCAATCAGGCGGTTGAAACACTCTCGGGCGGTCAGCGGCAAGGCGTGGCCGTCGCCCGCGCGGCGGCTTTTGGGTCAAAGGTGATCATACTCGATGAGCCCACAGCAGCCCTTGGGGTCAAGGAAAGCCGACGGGTGCTTGAACTGATCCAGGACGTGAAAAGCCGATGCATCCCGATCATCCTGATCAGCCACAATATGCCCCACGTATTCGAAGTCGCGGACCGCATCCATGTTCATCGTCTGGGCAAGCGGCTTTGCGTCATCGACCCCAAGGATCATTCGATGTCCGATGCGGTGGCGTTCATGACGGGCGCCAAAGAACCCGCCGCCGACATGCTGGCCTGATCCACGCGGATGGTATCGCTTGACCAGATTATTGAAAAGATCGGGGCGGCGGCTTTGTCCCCGCGCCGTCGGTTGATTGCTATCGCGGGGCCACCGGCCAGCGGGAAATCGACGCTTGCCGAAACGCTCGCAAAGCGCTGCAAAGGCGCGGTGGTTCTGCCGATGGATGGATTTCACCTAGACAACAGGTTGCTGGAGGAACAAGGGTTGCTGCCCCGCAAGGGTGCACCCGAAACATTTGACCTGGCGGGTTTCGTGCATCTGCTGGGGCGGTTGCAGGATGAAGACGAGGTTGTCTTTCCCCTATTCGACCGCACGCGCGACATCGCGATTGCTGGGGCAGGACAGATCAAAGCGACCTGCCACACCGTGATAATCGAGGGCAATTACCTGCTGTTTGATCATCTCGGCTGGCGCGATCTGGCATCGCATTGGAGCCTGTCAATAAATCTGTCCCCAGCCCACCAGACCCTGAAAGACCGCCTGGTCAAACGTTGGATCAATCACGGGCTGAATCAGGCAGAGGCCGAAGAACGGGCGGACCGCAACGACATGGTCAATGCCGATCTCATCCGTAGCCAAAGGCTACCGGCGGACCTGGAGGTGGCAGAGATATGAAACGCAGTCAGATCAACAGGATCCTTGAAGACAGCGACACAGTCCTGCGCCAGCACGGCTATGTCCTGCCGCCTTTTGCATATTGGAGCCCCGAAGAAATGCAGGCAGCGGACCATAGGGGGTTGGTAGAACGCGGCTTGGGCTGGGACATCACGGATTACGGGCAGGGCCGCTTTGATGAACTGGGGCTGTTTCTTTTCACCACCCGCAATGGACGCGTCGCCGACCTGAGCGCTGGACGTGGCATGCTCTATGCCGAAAAAGTAATGATTTCGCGCAAGGACCAACTGTCGCCGATGCACAGACACATCCTCAAGACAGAGGACATAGTTAACCGGGCGGGCGGGACGCTGATGATCGAGCTTTTTGCCAGTGCGCCGGACGGCAGCATTGACCGCGCCCGGGACGTTGAGGTGCCGGTCGACGCGCAACGGCGCAACTTGCCCGCGGGCGGTAAGTTGAAGCTCTCTCCGGGTGAAAGCGTGACGCTGTTTCCAGGCGTTTGGCACGCGTTCTGGGGTGAAGGAGCGGACGTTGTGATCGGCGAAGTGTCGACCGTCAATGATGATCTGACAGACAACATCTTTGAAGATCCGATCGGGCGCTTTTCGACCATAGAGGAAGACACAGCCCCCACACATCTGCTGGTCTCGGACTACGAGAGGTTCCTCGCATGATCTTGTGTTGCGGCGAGGCGCTGATCGACATGCTTCCGGTCGATCTTTCGAATGGCGGTGTGGCCTATGAACCCAAAAAAGGCGGGGCGGTCTTCAACACCTCGGTCGCTCTGGCGCGGCTGGGGCAAGAGGCGGGGTTTCTCTGCGGGCTGTCGACCGATCTCTTCGGGCGGCAATTGGCGGATCAGTTGGACCACGAAGGGGTCAACACCGGCCTTTGTCCCCGACCCGCGCTGCCCACAACGCTGGCTTTCGTGGCGCTGGAAGAGGGTAAGGCGGAATACACTTTCTACGACGAAAACTCTGCCATGCGCATGTTGAAGGCAGAAGACATCGGCCCGCTGCCTGCGTCCTGCTCGGCGCTGTTTTTCGGTGGGATCAGCCTGTGCAACATGCCCGCCTGCGATGCCTATGCCGAACTGTGCAACCGGTACAGTGACGACAGGTTGATCATGATCGACCCGAATGTGCGCCCCGGCTTTGTCAGCGACTGGCCGGCATATCGTGCGCGGATCCGGGCGATGATTGCGCAGGCCGACATCGTGAAAGTGTCGGACGATGATCTGGGCTGGATCACCAGCGGCGCAACGCTTGAGGGTCAGTTGAGTGAACTGCTGGGTCTTGGCCCCGCCTTTGTCATCCTGACCAAGGGGGCAGAGGGGGCTGACATGCTGCGTCAGAACGGAGCGCGCCTGACTGCACCTGCGCCAAAGGTGGACATCGTCGACACGGTCGGGGCGGGCGACACGTTCAACGCGGGCTTTCTGGCCGCACTGCAAATGCGCGGCAGTCTGACAAAGGCGGATCTGGCTACGACCAGCGATGATGACATTATCGCAGCGCTGACCTTTGCCAATCAGGCCGCCGCAATCAGCGTGACACGTCCTGGCGCCGACCCGCCGTTGCTGCACGAGGTGCGCGCCAAAATGCGGGAGTGATCAGTTTTGCGGGAACATTGCCGTGCCGGTCATTCCGGCCAGCACGCCACCGGGCAGATCATCGAAGCGGGCGAAAACCTTGGCGGTTCGGCTGACAGGGTCAACGATGGCCCCGATGCGTGTGATTTCTGCCGGTCGCACATCGCCCGTCTCAAAAACTCGAAAGTCAAACCCGGTGCCAGCGCTCAGCCATTGCAGCCAATTCGAAGGCACGATCAATTCGATCTCCAGGTTCTGGTCGTCAACGATTTCGATCAGTTCCTGCGTTTCGCCGACATTTTCGAAGGTGGAGACAAATGTTTCAACCATGCGGCCTTTGAACGGGGCGGTGATGACGCAGCCCTTCAATTGGGCGTTGATCGCGCGAAATTCAGCAGCGGCGACTTTCGCCTCGCTTTGGGCGAGCAATGTCTCGGTCCGGCCCGCCGCCCCGGACCGGTTGAGCCGTTCAAGCGATGCGGCGTTCAGATTAGCGGCGATCTGACGTTCGGCCTGTGCGTCGCGTTGCGCTTCAAGGATCGCGCAGTCGAACCGGACCAGTACTTCCCCCGCCAGAAAAGCCTGGCCGTTGCGCACGGGCATTTCGGTGATCGGCGCGGACACCTGGCTGGAGATCACGATCTGCGACTTTGACACGACCAGGCCGTCCGCCTGCTGATCCTGCCCCACCGCGATCTGAGCGGACAGGATCAACGCGACTACAACAGCCCGCACTAGTTCGCCGTGCGGTCACCGCGGGCACGCCACCAGCTTTTCAGAACGCGCTCCATCTCGTGCACGCTTTCATTGCCGGTCAGTTGCGCATCATAGCTGTCGAGCCCCATGGCGGCGTAGAGATTGGCAAAGGCATTCTGCATATCGGCAAATGCCACATCGGTGCGCAGTTCTGCCACAAGAAGTTCAAAGCGTTCGCTCATGATCTCTTGTTCGGTCGCCGCGCCTTCGTTGAACTGGCGCTGCACCTGCTGGGTCAGACGACGCTGCACGCCCAAATAGGCCTCGGCGGCGTGATACTCCTTGTGCAGGGACTGATAGCGGGACCTGCTGACCATGACTTGCGTCGCCACCGCTTGTGTCAGCGCAAGCGCACGGGCATCCAGCAATTCCCCGCCCGCTTCGATGTTGCGGCGGCGCTCTGGCAGGCGGGCCAGCCGCATGAGGTTCCAGGACACACGGGCACCCGTCGTCACCCAATCATCGTTCTGCAAAAGATCATTGTCGGAGAAGTTGGTGCCAACAAAAACCTGCAAACTGGGCACCGCTTCGAGGGTGGAAATCGGAACCTCTTGGTCGTTTTTACGCTGGCGATAGGTGATCTCACGAAGTTCGGGCCGGTTGACCATCGCGTTGAGGATCATGTCATCGCGGTTCATCTCAAGATGCGATCGGTGTCGCCCGCGCTTTGGCATCTCCACGTGGAAATCTGCGCCGATCGGCAGGTTCATCAAAGCTGCCAACTGGCGCTTGGCGACGGATAGATCACGGGACAACTGTTCAAGCGTTTGCTGGTTTTCCAGAAGGTCACGCTGGAATTCCAACTGCTCGCGCGGATCCGCATCCTCGGAGGCGACCAGGCCTTGGGAGCGGCGCAATGACCGCGTCCCCTGAGCCTTAAGCTCCTGCACGCGGTTCAAAAGGCGCTGCGCGCTGACGGCCCGCCAATAGGCCGAACGCGTGTCTTCGATCACACGGTTGGTCGCGGCCCGACGTTGTTCAAGGGCGATCAGCACATCATCGGCACGCTGCTGCGAGCGATTGTAAGAGATACCGAAATCCAGGATGTCCCAGGTTAACGTCAGATCGCCATCAAATTCCTGCTGTTCGGTCGACCGGGTAGCCGCTGCCGAAACCGTACCTGTCTCAAGGTTCACACTGCGCGAACCAGGATCGTTGTTTCGGTCGGTGTATTCGGCGCTGGCCACCAAATCGGGCAGCATGTCGTAGTCGGCCAGACGCAGCTCGCGGCTGCGCAGGGCCTCTTCCTTCAGTTCAACCTGACGGTCCAGATTGTATTTCAGCGCGCGCGCCATTGCCTCGTAAAGTCCGATGGCCCCCTGGACAGGTTCCTGATCGGCGGGCACAACGTCGACCAGCCTGCCTTGCGCAATTGAAAGCAGTTCGTCTTGACCAAGCGGTTTTGGTTGAATGTCGCATGCAGCCACAAATACGCATGCTGTGATTAGAGCTGATGCGCGATCTACTCTACGCAACAGAAATCCTCGGCCCAAAAGTATCAACCTGAATCCCCCACTGTCCCTACTGGCGTACTGGCCAGATTTTTCCACCTTTGGTGATCATGCTGCTTACGACTTTCTCGCTCTAGTTTTGCAACCGACACCACCTATGGGAGAAAAACAAAGCACTATGATCAGCTTAAGGCTACCACACTGGGCTGACCACGTTTGAGATTTCGCGAAACGTCGCATTAAGGACACGGTGATCAGCAGTTTTTCGCCGGAACTGCCGTGGGTTGGTTAGGCGCCACTTTCCCGAACAACGACGCGCGCGACCTGCAAGGCCGCCCTGTAAGCCCAGCTTTCGGCGCGACCTTTCAAGACCATGACCCCACGTTCGACACTGCGCAATCGGTCCGGGGGCGCATCCCTCCCCTTGGCCGTCGCAGCGAACCATGACCCAAAAGTTCGGACACTGCCATCTTGATCCTCTTGCGCCTCCATGGCGATGGGTCCGCCATTGTCCGACGCAAGATAGGCCTGACCCAGAACAGGGCTGGCGTAGTCGGCGATATCTGTCAGCGTAACGGACAATTTCGGTCGAGCGGGATCATCGGGCAAAAATACGCCTTCCGCACCCCTTTCCAAACGGGGCAGATCGTGTTCGGCCAGATACCCTTTCAGAACGAACGATCCGGGCGCGATAATGCGGGCCAAACGCTGATTGCGCCCTACCCAAATGCCGGGCTGCGCATTGGCGAGCGTGTCAACCAACACCCCGCCGGAGGGCGCCAAAAAACGCAAAGCTTCGCGTTGCTTTTGCAGGCCTGCAAGCTCTTCACTGACGGCAGCGCGTTGGCGCTGGAGGATGCGTCGGGCGGCACGTTCTTCGGTGTCGGCGACGCTGCGCGCAAGACGCACGTCCAGAAGATCCCGCCGACGCTGTGCCCGGACAATCTGACTTTCTAGTTCGGGCGAAGCGAGGCGGACCAACAAGTCTCCTTTGCTGACCTGTTGGCCCTCGGACATCATGATTTCAACGATCTGCCCATCCGAAGGCGGAAAAATCGCGATCTCGTCTTCATATTGAAGGACAGCGGGTACGTGCACGGTCACAGGCATCGGCCAAAAGACGAAGGCCAGGACAGCCGCCAGCACTGCGCCTGTCAGCCAAGCCCGCGCTGATCTGACGATCTCGGCCCGCATTTTGATCCAGACAACCATTTCTTTGACGATAGGTAGAAGGATGAAAAAGACGATCTCGATCACGAACAGCAGGACGCCGAGTGCCTTGAAAAACATATGATAGACGATCAGAGCGATGCCGATGAACAGAAACAGCCGGTAGATTGCCGTCATTGTCGCATAGATCACCATGAACCGCGCGGTGCCAAGCCCGACCTTTTCCGGGGGCGCGTGGCCAAGGCCAAACAGGAATTCCCGGATCCACCAGCGCATCAATGCAAAGGCACGTGGTTGAAGGTTTTGCAGGCCTGTTGCATCGCTAAGGAAATAGTAGCCGTCAAAGCGCATGAACGGGTTGAGGTTCACGAAGAGGCTGAGCGCCCAGCTTGTGGTGGCCACCGAAAAGGCGACCATACGCAAAGGTCCATCGGGCAGAAAAACCCAGAGGAGTGTGGCGATGGCGGCGAGGCAAAGCTCGACCAGGACGCCGCCTGCATCGATCATCAGCTTGTCGCGGCGGTTCTGCGTCCGCCAAGCATCCGAAACATCCGTATAGAGCAATGGGAACATCACCATGAAGGCGATCCCCATGGTCGGTACAGTCACGCCGCGCATCTTGGCCTGATAGGCGTGACCAAGTTCGTGGAAGATCTTGACGATGACGATGGCCAAAGCGTAGGCCACAGCCCCTTCTATAGAGAAAAAGCGCGAGGCGTAGCTGAGGAAAACGTCAAGCTGTCGCAAGGCCATCATGAGGCCCAGAGCGCCCATCAGCAAGGTGAGAGCGACAAAACCCTTCGAGAAGAAAAGCCGCGCAAATGGGAGCGTGGCGTCGAGAAATCGGTCAGGCCGCACAAGCGGGATCCGGAAAAAGAGGTATGCCTTGGCAAGCGCCAAAAGCCCCGCCCGTTTGGCCTTGTCGGCGCGGGTGGCCAGATCGGCGGAGCGGCCCGAGAGAGGGAGGGATGTCAGTTCATTGGTGAACAGAAAGCCGATGAGGTTTTTCAGCTCTGCCGGGTCGAGCGTCAGACCTCGGTCAGTGGCCAGCCGGGCGCGCAAGGCATTCGCCGTCCCGGCACCCCAGCCCGACAGGATATCGACGACGCGGCGGCCAACCTGAAAGTAGCGGTGCCGCATGGGGTCGTAGATCACCCAGGACGGCGCCCCGCTGATCAATGGTGCCGATCTGCTGATCCGCAGATCTTCCCGCAGCGGGGGCAACGCAAAATCGTCATCCGCGGCCGCACCCAACGCTCAAATCCCGAATGTCTGGCGCATCCAGGCGATGGGCCTGCGGAACAAAACAAAGCCCAGCCTTGCATCCCGCCCCATGACCTGGGCCGTTCCACGCGCGCCAATCCGAGGTGTTTGGCCCTCGGTCTGATCCCGCGCACGCAAATCGAAAGCAAGAAGCCCATCGCCCTGCATTTCGGCATGGTAAGCCGCACGGATCAGATTTGCCTCGCGCACTTCGAGCGGGGCATTGTCGAGAAACACCCGCACGGGGCGGCTGTCGTCCAATGCAATCAGGTCGTCGACAGGCAGTGCAATCGCGTATTCGACACGGGACGGATCAGCGACTTCCAAGATCTTCTCGCCAACGCCGACGGGCCGTCCGCGCCAACTGCTCGCATCATTGAACACGGCCAAGCCTGCCACGTCTGACCTAATCTCGGTCCGGCTGAGACGCTCCGCAGCCAATGCTTCTTCGGCTTGGGCAAGCGCCAATTCGGCCCGTGCGATGGCGACATCACGGCGCGCGTTCTGATCGCCAAAGGCGCCAGTTGAAAGCGCGTCGACCCGCGATTGCGCGACGACCACATTCTGCCGCGCGATGTCGGAGGCGTTGCGCAATTCGGTGTCATCAAAGCGGACAAGCAAATCGCCGACGGCCACAGGGGCGTTCGGTCGCACGACGACTTCCTTTACCACGCCTTCCAGCGGGGCGGTCACGACGCGTGCTTCGCGGGCAACCACCTCGACCGGTGCGATGGCGGTGATGGGCACTTGAACGAAGGTCAGGGCAGCGACAGCGGTCAGCACCAGAATCGCCGCGACCCGGCCGGTGACAGGACGCCGCGTGGTGACAGCGCCCTTTGTCAACGCCAGCCATGCGTGTGCGTATGTCGCGCCCAATCTCTTTGCGAGAGCCCGACGTTTTTCAGAAAAGGGTCGCTCGCTGGCAATCAGAAGCCCCGCGAAACAGGTGCCCTTCTTGGACACAAAAGGTATCCACAAAAGATGGTGAAACGCGAAGTCAGCATCGGACACGGAGATATCGGACATATCATTCGGCTGCCCATGGTTTCGCAAGCTCGCCTCGACCTGACGGATCATGGGTGCGTTGCGGTCAACAACCGAAACAGACGACACGGCCTCGACCCGAAACGTCCCGCCGCGCCTGCGCAGCAAAAAAGCCTGTCTGAAACCAAGCAGCCCACGCGTTTCATTCGCACACTGATGAATGAGCACACGGAGGTTGTCGCAACGCCGAACATCCGCCTCGAGTTGCAGTAGGCGCAACGCTTGGTCGTCCGTGTTGGCGGTCTGCTGCTTGGCGACCCGTTTAATGCGCTCTGATCCATCCACGCGCTTTGCCTCCATTGGGAGGCGCTTAGCTGAGCGCCGCCTTCAACGTTGCGATTTCCGCCTGCTCGGCCCCGGCGATCGAAGCGATGATGCCGGAGAAGCCCTGATAGCTCGCCTGCGTCAAACGAAGTTCGATCGTCTGGTTGCTGGGCGAGATTGAAAGGAACCCTTCGAGTTGCTCACCGGCTCCTGTCACCACATCAAGACTAAGTGCAGTATCAACAGCCAGCCCGTCGATCACCAGCAGACCACCCTCGGCCCGAACATTGGCCTCTGCCCGATCTACAGGATCGACATGGATCTCTGCACCCGTCATCCCGTCCGAGGTCGCGTTGATTCTGAGCGATGCTACGTCAGCCGAAATCGCGGTTTCGATCCCGATCATGCCGCTTTCGCCCAAGAGGAAGTAGTAGCTGGCATGCGGATGGCTCTTGTTGTGGAGCGATTCAAGTATGGGTTCCGCCAATCCGCCATAGAGGCCCAGAAGGGTGCCGGGATCCACATCTTCGACGGCCATCGTGATCGGATAGGGCGCCTTCAGCCCACCAAAGATCGGCACATCCTCGGTTGGCAAGATCCCAATACCGCCGAGCGAGAAGAGCCCATTGATCGCCGTCAGGATGGGAAAGTCACCAAACAGAATCTCGTTCGCGTTGAGACCGATCAGCGAGGTTGCCGTGTCGTGGATGATGGGATCGACCACCAGCATGGGCTGATCAATGTCTTCTTCGAACGGGTCAATCAGGTCACCGTCGTCAAGATCAGTGACGGGGAACAAAGCCTCGATTGTGATGGGAGTCGAGGCAGTGCGGTTTCCTTCGTCATCAGCGACGGTGTAGCCGATTGGCGTAACAAGCCCGGCAAAACCCTCTTCCGGGGTAAACGTCACCTCGCCCGTTGTCGGATCGTAGGTATAGACGCCTTCGCCAGGCACGATCAGCGGATCGCCGGGATTGGCTGTGCCATCAAACTGGAACGACGTCGGATCGACTGTATCGCCCAGCGTGTCATTGGCCAACACGTTGACTATCGCCACCTCGCCTGGCAGCACGCCGCTGATCACATCGGGTTGCGCGACCGGTGCGTAATCCAGCGTCACATTTGCAGGATCGGTTGGATTGCCCTGATCATCTTGGCCGACATACTGAATTGGCGTTGGATCAAGTGTGAAGCCCGGTTCTGGTGTGAAGGTGATGGTTCCCACGAATGGATCAATGCTCCAGGTGCCTTCACCCGGCACGACAAGCGGCTGGCCGGGCCCGGAAGTGCCCACGATCTGCACTGTGCCTGGCACAATCGGATCACCGTCGGTGTCATTGGCCAGAACGTCGATCGTGTAGGGACCGGGCGGCAGATTGCCCGCGATGTCATCGGTGGCCACCGGTTCGTAATCCGCGAGCACCGCGACGGGGGTTGAGCGCCGACCGTCATCATCTGCAATGGTGTAAAGCACCGGATCCGGATCCCCGACAAAGCCAGGATCTGGCGTGAAGGTCAGCGCGCCGCTGGTTGGGTTCACCGTCCATGTGCCTTGTCCGGGCACGGTCAGGGGATCGCCCGGATTGGACGTTCCGAAGATCTGAACGCTGGTCGGATCGACGTTGTCCCCGCGTGGATTGTCCTCATCATTGGCGACCACGTCGATTGTGACCGGGCTGCCGTTCGGCGTCAGCGTACTAACGTCGCTTGCCGGGAGGGGCGCAGGGTCGACAGTTAGACTGACCTGCGCGCCCGCCTCATCCCCGCTCGTGTCGCGGACGATGTATGAGAAGAGATCGACAGGCCCGAGATAGGCATCGTTCGGATCGAACTGGACCGTCGCCGCCAGATCCGGCGTCAGTGTTTCGTTGATAGCGACGGGGCGGCGCACCCCGCCTTCGAGAACAGTCAACACACCTTGCGACGGCGGGGGCAATGTGTCGAAGCGCAGGCTTTCAAGCCCATCCCCGGTATCGTCGTTTGCCACCACATCGAGATCGAAGGGAATGCCGGTTTCAACCTCTTCCACATCATCGACAGGGTCCGGTAACGCGTTGAGATTGAAGTTGATCGTCGCGCTCGCCGGATCGCCGGTGGCGTCCGTAACCGTGTAGGAGATTGGATCAATCGGCCCGTCATAATCCGGGGTCGGCGTAAAGCGCAGTGTCGCGGCCTCAGCCGGGGTCAAACCGGTGACCGCACTGCCCGCCGGAATATCAATGCGGGTCGCAGGGTTTCCGGGCGTCGTCTCGTAGGACAGTGTCCCTTGGTCCGCCGGTGGACCCGTCAAAGCAACAGTAGATGGGCCGTCACCAAAATCCTGATCATTGGCCAGTGGGTTGAAATTAATTGGCGAGTCCTCTGTGACCTCGACCACATCATCCGACAGGTCCGGCCGGGGATTCATATTCAGCGTCAGCGTCGCCGCGCCCGTATCGCCGTTGGCATCTGTCAGCGTGTGAGGCAGCGGTGGGATCACACCGTCAAAGTCCGGCGCTGGCGTGAAAGTCAGCAGGCCCGCCTCAGTCACCGAAATCGGTGTGCCGGGCGTTACAGGCGTGACGATCCCGGCATCGGACAGGTAAGTCAGAATGCCCGCCGAGGCTGGCGGAATTGCCGCGATGGTGACGCTGGCCGGTCCATCACCCTGATCATCATTGTCGATGACCGAGAAAGTCAAAGGGGCGTCCTCGGGTACATCGAACGTGTCATCGACAGGGTCCGGCACCGCATCGACTTCGAGGTTGATCGTCGTCGTCACGGTGTCACCGTCAGCATCTGTCACCGTGTAAGGCACCGGATCCACTGGTCCTGCGAAGTCGGTCGTAGGTGTGAAGATCAACGTCGCGAATTGCTGCTGGCTGAGCGAGGGTGAGGCGGCGCCCGGCGGAAGGTCGATCCGTGTGGCCGGGTTTCCGGGTGTTGTTTCGTAAGACAGAATGCCCTGCGTCGCAGGCGGCGCTGTCAGCACGACCGAAGACCCGGGATCGCCCGCGTCCAGATCATTGACCGTTGGATCGATGGCGATCGGTGTGTCTTCGTCGGTCAGATAGGAGTCGGGATCGGCATCCGGCACATCATCCATCGTCAGCGTGACAGTGGCCGTGCCGGTATCGCCGTTCGTGTCTTCAAGTGTGTAGGTCAAGGGCGGAATGGGCCCGTTGAAGTTCTCTGCCGGTGTGAAGACAAGGCTTGCCGCCTCGGTCGGGCTCAGAGGCGTTCCCGGAAGCACTGACTGCGGATTGCCCGTCCCATCTACGTAAGTCAGCGTACCAGTGGCTGGCGTCGGCACGTTGCTAAAGGTCACCGAGGCTACACCATCGCCGGGGTCATCATTGCCCAGAATGTCGATGGGTGCCGGGGTGTCTTCGGTCACTGTCACCGCATCGTCCAGAGGATCAGGCACAGCATCGATAGCTATATCGACCGTCGCTGTATCCGTGTCCTGCACGCCATTGCTGTCCGCTGCATCCGTCAGTATGTACTGGAAGGTGGTGACCGGGCCCGAGAAATCAGCTGCAGGCACAAAGCGCAGCGTTGCAACCTCAGCCGCCGTCAGGGCCGTGTTGACCGGAACCGCAACGAAGGCTCCGCTGCCGCCCAGCTGATATTCAACCACACCCTCGCCAGGGGCAGGCAGCGATGTGAACTCAAGCTCGGCAAAACCGGTTCCGTTGTCGTCATTGGCGTTCACGGGGATCGAAATGGCCGTGTCTTCATCTGTCGCGTAGCTGTCATTCATAGCTTCGGGCACAGGATCGACGACAATTGTTACGGTCGCCGTATCGCTTGCACCGCCCCCGCCGGGTGAGGCTGTGATTGTATAATCGAATGGTGTGGCCGTCCCGGTAAATCCGTCCGCAGGATCAAAGCTGATTGTGGCCAGTTCTGTCACGCTCAACGTATCCCCGGCCGCGATCTGCACAGGGCTGCCTGTCAGGTCGTCGATATAGGTCAGAACACCCTGGGTCGTAGGATCTGGGACCACCGCCCCAATCGTGATGGTCGAGTCAGGATCTGCGATCTCGTCATTGTCGAGAAGGTTCAGATCGACCGGCACATCTTCCTTGGTCAGGATGTCGTCAGGCTCCGCATCTGTCGCAGCGTTGATGAAGATGTTAGCGGTGGCGCTTTCCGCGTCACCGTCAATATCTGTCACCGTATAGGTGATCGGGTCGACCGCACCAAAGAACGTGTCTTCCGGGTTGAACTGGAGCGTGGCCATCTCGGCCGCACTGAGTGTTTCGCCGTCGGACACTGTCACCGTGGCACCGCTGGCGTCATCGGTATAGGTCAACACGCCTTGTGTTGGATTGGGCGCGGTCGGGATTGTGACCTCGCGCAGACCATCGCCAAAATCAGGGTCGTTCGCGATAAAGTTCGTATCAAGCGTTTCGTTCGGGCCGCCCACAAAGACGTCAGGCGCCAGATCCGGGAGGCCATCGACGGTGATGTTAAGCTCTGCGCTGCCCTCATCGCCGTCAATGTCGATCAATGTGTAATCGACGGACGCTACAGGCCCGATATATCCGGTCACTGGCGTAAAGGTGAGGGTCGCAGCCTCGGTCGGGGTCAGGACTGTCCCGGGGGTTACAACCTGCGGGTTGCCTGTGCCATCCGTGTAGCCAAGCTTGCCCTGACCTGCTGGTGGAATCGTGTCGATCCGGACCGAACCCAGACCGCTGCCGGGATCATCAGCGCCAGCCCCGTTGTCATCCAACACGTTGATTGCGACGGGCGTGTCTTCCGGCGTGGTCAGCGTATCATCGATCGGGTCGGGCACAGCATCGATTGTGATGCTGAAAGTGCTTGAGGCGCTGTCCCCACTTAGATCCGTGATCGTGTAGGACAGAGGCGGTACCACACCTGAGACGTCAGCCGCAGGTGAGAACACAATCGTGGCGGCCTCTGATGGGCTGAGCGGTGTGCCCGCGACAACCGGAACCACGCTGCCCGACGCATTTGTGTATGTCAGCGTACCAAGCGCTGGTGCTGGCAAAGCGTCGATTGTCAACGTGCCGAGGCCGTTGCCCGTGTCATCATTGCCAACCAGATCGATTGGCAGAGGGGTATCTTCGTCCGTTACAAAGGTGTCAGCCACGGGATCTGGCAGTGCATTGATCGAGACCGTCGCGGAAGAGCTTGCACTGTCGCCATCCGCATCGGTGATCGTGTAAATGATCGGATCAACAGGACCGTCGTAGTCCGGTGCAGGTGTGAAAGTCAGCGTCGAAATCTCGACCGGATCCAGACCAGCAGGAGGTGTCGCGGGGTTCACCGTTACCGTCGCACCAGTGTCGGCATCGGTGTAGGTAAGGATACCTTGAGAAGTTGGCGGAACGCTGTCCAGCGTCACGGTGGCCGGTCCGTCGCCGCGATCATCATTCGCGGTCAGATCAATGACAACGGGCGCATCCTCATCTGTCGCAAAGACGTCCGGCGCAGGTTCGGGAATGCCGTCGACAACAACATCAACGGTCGTTGTTGCGGTGTCGCCATCCGTGTCCGCGACGGTGTAGGTGAACCGATCCACGGGCCCGAAGAAGTTGGGCGCGGGATCGAAGCTCAACGTTGCGATTTCGGCAGCACTCAGCGGTGTGCCAGCGACAACCGGGCGGACCGTTCCGCCTGCATCGACATAGCGCAAAACACCTTGAGCCGCCGGGGGCAGCGTGTTGATCGTGACCGTATCAACGCCGTCACCAAGATCGTCGTTCGTCAGGATCGGAAGGGGGCCTTCCGTATCCTCGGTCAGCGTTACGACATCCGGCACCAGATCGGGCGCCGCGTTGATAGTGATGTTCACATCGGCCGAGGATGTGTCACCATCGCTGTCGGTGATAGTGTAGCTGAACGCCGTAACAGGCCCGCTGAAGTCCGGCGCTGGCTCAAACGTCAAAAGTCCGGCTTCGGCCTCGCTCAGAACATCGCCCGGAGCGACCGTCTGGGTCACGCCACTGTCGTTAACATAGGTCAGAGCGCCCTCACCGACAGGTGGGACGTTGTCGATCCGCACGCTTGTCGGACCGTCGCCTAAACGGTCATTGCCAAGGATGAGCACGGCGACCGGCGTATCCTCTTCGCCCGCCACAACGTCGTCACCGGCGTCCGGAATGCCATCGACAAGAATATCAATTGCCGCGCTGTCGGTGTTGCCCAGCGGATCTGAGATCGTGTAGTTGATCGGATCGACCGGACCGACAAACCCAGCGGCTGGTGTGAAAACGATGGTGGCAAACTCGGCCGTCGAAAGCGTGTCTGTGGGGTTAAGCGTGACGAATGTTCCCGTCGCGTCATCGACATATGTCAGGGTGCCCTGTTCGACCGGTGGCAACGAAGTGACAGCCACAACCGCGTCAGGGCCACCGGGATCGTCGTTGGCAATGGGTGCTACGGCCAGGGGTGTGTCCTGCGGTACGGTCAGATTGTCATCAACAGCATCGACCGACGCCGCGACCTCAATCTGGATCTGGGTCGTCGCTATGTCACCGTCGGTGTCCCGCACGGTATAGCTGATCGGAGTAACCTCTCCGCTAAAGCCGGTGGCGGGCGCAAAGCCCAGTGTGCCCATCTCGGCCTCGGACAATTCCGCGCCTGCACTGGCCGTCACGCGCGTTCCAGTAGCATCGTCGACATAAGTGAGAACGCCCTGAGAGGCAGCGGGAACAGTGTCGATGATCGCGGCGTCAAATCCGTCACCAAAGTCGGTGTCATTGGCCAGCGGATCAAGCGCGATCGGCGTGTTTTCCTGCGTTGTCACAGCGTCCGGGCTGACATCCGGAATGCCGTCGACTGTAATGTTCAGCGTGGCGCTGCCACGGTCGCCATCGCTGTCCTCGACGGTGTAATTGATCGTCGCAACTGGCCCCGAGAAGCCTGCGGCAGGCGTGAACTGCAGTGTTGCAGCTTCGGCCGGTGTCAAAGGGGTGCCCGCAGCCACATTCTGCGTTGCGCCCGATCCATCGACATAGGTCAGCGTGCCTTGCGACGCTGGTGGAACATTGTCGACGATCAGCGCGCTCAGTCCGTCCCCGGTATCGTCATTGTCCAGAATGGGCAGGTCAAGTGGCGCATCCTCGGACGTTGTCAACACATCGGCCACGGGATCAGGAACCGCATCAATGGTCAGCGTTGCCGTGCTTGAGGACGTATCGCCATCATCGTCGGTCACGGTGTAAGCGATCGGATCGACCGGGCCGGTATAATTGGGCGTCGGCGTGAAGATCAGACTTGAGGCTTCGGATTGGCTCAGGCCCGCGGGTGGGCTCGACGGATCGATGGTGATGGTCGCACCCGTATCATCATCGGCATAGGTCAGTGTACCTTGGGTCGCGGGTGGTACGGAATCGAGCGCAAAGGTAAACGGCGGCTCGCCACCGTCGTCATTGGCGGTGATGTCGAATGGGGTCGGAGTGTCTTCGGTCACTGTGACAGTGTCAGGCTGCGCCTCGGGGTCGCCGTCGATGGTGATGTTAACGGCCGCGCTGCCGGTGTCGCCGTCGATATCCGTAATCGTGTAGCCGAATGGCGTTACGGACGAAAAGAAGTTGGGCGCGGGCACAAAGACCAATGTAGCCGCCTCAGCGGGGGTCAGCGATGTGCCAGGGGTGATGTCGATCCGCGTGCCACCTGCATCGGTGTATTGCACAACACCTTCTGCAGCCGGCGGAATGGTGTCAATCGTGACGGTAGCGACGCCGTTTCCGACATCGTCGTTCGACAGGATGTCCAGCGGCAGATCCGTGTCTTCGGAGCCCACGAGTGCGTCATCCACAGGATCGGGGATTGCGTTGACAAGGACCGTCAGATTGGCCTGCTCCAAGACGTTACCGCCCGAGATAATACCGTAGGCAACAGGCGGCGCTGTGCCAGAAAACGTCGCGACCGGCGTGAACTCGATTTGTGGGATGCCGCCAACGTCGACAACTTGATAAGTCCCAACACCGGGCACAGTCAGTGGTCCGGGAACCGGATTCCCAGCACCGTCAAGCAGGCTGAGCGTCACTCCAGATCCCGGATCGGTCGGGTCAAGCGATGCGGTGATGTCATCATTGCCCAGAACGTTTGCCGTGATCGGAACACCCGCATCGGTCGAGGCGATATCATCCTCAAGCTCAACCGCGTCCCGATAGTCCAGATCGCGGGCCAATGGCGCAGCATTTGAGCCATCCGCATTCAGAGCGCCATCGCCCGACAGATTGAAATTGGTGTCGGCAGGGTCGAGGTTTTCGTCGTTCACATCGAAGCGGTCGTTGACGTCTGCGCCTTCGAATGAATCGATGAGCCCGTCGCCATCGCTGTCTACTGGCGTTGATGGAACCGAGGTCGGGGCGCCATCGCCACGCTCGGCGACATCAAGCTTTCCATCCCCGTCGCTGTCATCGTCCAACGTATCGACCACACCATCGCTTTCGGTGTCGACTTCAGTCAGGCCTGCGCTGCCCGCTGCACCCGTGGTTGGGGTGGCGTCATAAGCATCATCCAGTCCATCGCCATCGCTGTCACTGCCCGTCGGCTCAATGTAGCCGGCCGTTGTCTGCGCTTCGACATTGTCGGTTATGCCGTCGTTGTCCTTGTCGATGTCGCGATCATCGTTGAACCCGTCCCCGTCCGAATCCACGCCAACAATCGTCGTAACGGGGTCGGAGAAAGTCGCCGTTCCGCTTAGATCGAATGAGTAACCCGCGTTGCTACGGGTTGAGCCCAACGTCAAAACAAAATTCTGCGTTTCGACATATTCAAAACGTGCCCGGTCGGATGGGTTGTTGGCAGTCCCGGTGATCCTGGCGCCCCCATCCAATTCCGAGGTTGTGAGCGTTCCGCCACTGCCCTGAACTGTGTAGGCGGACAACGTATCAAGGCTCGCCTCGACAAACTCCGTCCGCCCCGCAGGCGGACCATCGATATCACCGATTGTCGTGTTGAAGTTCAGGCTTAGCGGATCTGTTCCGGGCACACCTGTCAAAAGGCTTGCAGGCGTGTCACCCGTGCCGAAAAGCTCAAACAGGATGGTCGCCGTTTCTTCGGTGCCATTGTCGCTGTCGCCCGTGCGCAAAAGTGCGGAAGGTGCACCTCCGCCCACCCCGCTGAACCGCCAGTCCAGGCGGGAGGCAGGATTGCTCAGATCGACCAGCGTTGCCCGGACATAGCCGATCAGCACGCCGGGATTTGCAGGATCCTCCAAACCATAGATCGCGACGCTGCCAGGGCTTTGGTTGGTTATCCCGTCCGAGTTCGCGAGGATGCCGGTGGATTGCAATGCCTGATTGGTTTCGCGGGCCGCGGTGATGGCCTGCTGTCGTTCGACTGTGTCCAGAATGCCGTCATTGTCGTCATCGATATCATCGGCGTCGGGGACACCGTCATTGTCGGTATCTGCATCACGATAGTCGAGGTCAATGACCCCGGCCACCGCATCATTCAATGTGCGTGTGGCCACCGCTTCGTTCGCATTGGTACCGTTTGGCGTATCGCCAAGGGTAAAGCGGGCGTAGTCGCCATCGCTGCCGCCGTTGTCCCCGGCAACATTTTCATCATTGACGTCCACACCATCCGTGGCGTCCGAACCTTCGAATATATCCAGAAGCCCATCACCGTCAGCATCATCGCCTGTCGCAGCAAGGGGGCCCCCATCGCCGCGCTCCCGCGCGTCCGAGATACCGTCATTGTCGCTGTCACTGTCGAGATAATCAGCCGTGCCGTCACCATCGGTGTCTACCGGCGTCAGGCCTGAACCGTAATTGTCGTCGATACCATCGTCGTTCAAATCGATCGCGGCTGCACCTTGGCCCGACGGGGCGATGTAGTCAGCGGTCGATTGGGCCTCGACGTTGTCCGTTATGCCGTCGTTGTCGGCATCAATATCCTGACTGTTTCTAAAACCATCACCATCAGAGTCAGGAATAGGCAAATCGCAAAGCAGATAAGTTGGAACGCTGGTTTGCAACGCAACTTGGCCGCGAATACCGTTGTCTGTTGTCAGAACAGCAAAGGCAACGAACTTACCCGCCTGTGATTGATCGATACGGATGGTTTCAGGGTCACCCGCTGCTGAACCGTTTCCTTGACCAACAGCACCATCCCCCACTGGACCAGGGGCACCTACACCAACATCACTAACCAGCTTCAAATCAGAAAAGTTGGTTGTAACCTCATTTACGGTGCCATCGCCAAAAGTGTTGGAAGCAGCATCGTACGTATCAGTATCTGTTGTGCCGAGATACAAATGATGCGTGGCAAAGTTGTTAAACGCGTCTAACGTAACTTCGAAATCGCTGGTGATTGTGTCAGGTACGTAGATGTATCCTCGGATCACCTGCCATGCTGTTACCGCACCAGTTCCGCCGGCGTCTGGCAGGGCGAAGTTATCTGAAGGCGCAGTTATTGTAGTAGGTACGTCTAGAGTGGTTGATAAAGGATCACCGTTCTGAAGAGATATCGGCTCAAGCAACTCGCCGAAGCCTGACCTTGGCTGATTGGCAAAGCCAACCATGCCTATGTTTGGATTGGTTGGGCTATAATTTATCTGGTCGCGGAAACTACCGGGAGCCGACCATGTATCGCTTTTGTAGCCGCCATCGGTCAAAGCAAGTGTTTGTACATCAGCCGTTGAAAAGGTCTGTGCGTCTTCAACGCTATCCAAGATACCGTCATTGTCGTCATCCAGGTCTTCGAAATCAGGTACGCCATCTCCGTCAAAATCCGGCCCCGCATTTGTGGTGTAGTCGAGACCGTCCAGGATCACACCAAAACCGCCGGTGAATACGCGGCCGCCGCGCGCTGTTTCGCGATCAAATTCGACAGTGGCAATCGGTGTTGTCGCACTTGTAATCGAGAGCGTTCCGGACGCGGACCCGCCAACGTCGGCCGAACCGGTCAAACCATTGATTTCAACTGAACCGTTTGGCGCTGTGGCAACCACGGGCCCTGTGCTGAAAGTCTGGCCAACAAGAAACAGACCTCCCCCGCCAGATGCTGATGTATCATCGAGTGTGAAAACCGCATCCGGGATGATATTGCCTGTCTCATCTCGGGCTGTGAAGCCGCTGAGCTGATCCTCCCCATCAATATTGTTGTTCAGGAAACCAAAACTCAGGACAATCTCGTCCAATGGCTGGGTTGGCGTGATCGTGTAGCTTTCGGATGCGCCCGGATTTGCATCTGCTGCGGCACCAAAATCCCGTCCAAGACCGGCACCACCAGCCTCACCAGTGATCGTCCCGCCATCATCTCTTGAGACAGTGAAGGTGTTCCCGTCCGGACCCGAGACTGAGAACGAGCTTGAGCCGCCCGCGGCTGTTTCCAGATCGGCACCTGAGATTGAACTGTCCGCCAATGCCCCGTGCCAATCCAATGCCTCAATAGAAGCAGCCTCGATCTCGCCCGAAGCCACCTCAAGATCCCAGTCTCCACCCAGATCAGACGCGCCCGTGACATCATCAGAAGCGGCAATGTCCGCGCCCGTCGCGCGCGCCAAAGCCTCGACCGCAGTCGCATCTGCTCCGAAATCACAGCCGTAAATGAAAATGTCAGCGTTGTCGCCAAGAGCGCCGCCGATCGTAGCGAGCGCGTCAGAATGGCTGCCGCTTATTGACTGCTTTGTCAGCGTTGAGGCACCGAGGTTGAGGGCACCAGGCTCTCCGTGAGAGATGATATGGACGGCCTCAAGGTCAGAGCGTCCCGCCAGAACCTGAGCCATCTGATCGACACCGTCACTTGTCGGATCAAGAAAGACAACCTCTGCGCCTTCTGGCGACTGATTCAAAAGACCTGAGGGATCGGCGACACCTGCGTCGATGAAGACAATCTGGTTTGCCCCTTCCGGCGCATCGCCAAGCGCCTCGAACAGGGCAGCGGTATCATACCCTGCCGGGTCCTTTGATGGCGGCTCAATCTGATCTTTTATGCTTTCAGCGGCTTCCAGAGCTTCGGCTGCCAGAGCAGCGTCAAAGGCAATCCTTGGCTCTAGCGCGATATGGAGTGTTTCAGTTTCTTCGGACGCGAGCTTGCTCTCAGCGCTCTGATCATAGTCTTTCACGCCACAACCCTCCCCTGACACAACTTTAGCCGTTTGTGAGAAATTGCTACTACACTATCACAAACCGGTCCATCTTGGTGGCTGCATTGGCCTTTTCTCGCCAACAACCGAGTTGCTTCATTGCATCACCAAGATTGGGAAAAGCCCTTCAAAAAATCTTTTTTAACAAAGCTCTATGCGAATCTGAACAGGTTTTTCGGATCAAAGTCAGCGCTGTTTAGGCGCCATCGATCTGCTGTATGGGTATATCCTTCAAAGCGTCCCGAACGGCCCTCGCACATTCGGCAACACGACCGTCTGAGGCGAGTTCCATGGTCAGCCAGGTGCCGTCGCGTAGGGCGAGGCGGCGCCAATGATGTAGGATCAGCGTGCGTTCGGCCATCTTTCGATCCGGTCCATCGGCCGACTGGAACGTGGCGCGACCTTCCAGAAAGGACGCAAGCCGATCAGCCAGATCCAAAAATTCTGCGGGCAGAATAGTTTCAAGAACCCAGTCAGGCGGAACCTCTTCACCAACATGAAATGACCAGATGTCGTCGTCGGCAGACATTTGATCTGGGCGAAAAAGACCGACCCCCGGCCCGATCCTCAGCGCATCCTCGGGCAGGGCATTCGGTGCCAAACCCAACACCCATGGCCTGCGTTCAATGCCGAACGCCTGGTACACCCGATCGCGCGCCGCTGCCGTTTCGGCCCGCCCATTCGCGGTCATCGAATAGCTGCTCAAACGGCCCATGCGCTCCGAAAGGATCCAACCGTCCTTGCGCAAACGATGCAGCGCGACGCGCAAGGCTTCCGGCCGGATCTGCATCGCTTCAAACAGACGATTCAATTGCGCGCTGGTCAGACTTGCATCCGTTTCGTGCGTCAGATCTCCGAAAACCGTGACGAGAAGAGACCAGACCCGCACCGGGCCGATCTTCTTTAATTGCGCGATGCGGTCGCTTGAAGAGGCTGTTCTGACGTTCACACTGGTCTGTGTGTTTGTCGGAAAGCCGAGCGTCAATACGCATTCATTGTCAAAAGCGCATATTCTGCCACCGGTTCGTCATTTTGGTTGATGATCGAAACGTGCCAGCGGACCTCACCATAATCGGCTGTTCGTCGGGTTTTATGCTTCACGCTCAGGGCGACGCGGATGCTGTCCCCCGGCACAACGGGTTTCATGAAGCGCAAACCGTCAAGTCCGGTATTCGCAAGAACTGGGCCTTCGTCCGGGTCCACAAAAAGCCCGGCAGCAAAGCTGAGAAGCAGGTAGCCATGCGCCACCCGACCTGGGAAGAACGGGTTTCTTCTGGCTGCTTCTTCGTCCATGTGAGCATAAAAGGTGTCGCCGGTGAAATGGGCGAAATGGTCGACATCTTCCAGCGTGATCTTGCGAGCGTCGGTGTGCAGCGTCTCCCCGATTTTCAGGGCGTCAAACGTCTGTCGGAAAGGGTGGATCGATGCGTCTTCCTTTTTCGCGCCCGGAACCCAGTTGTCAGAGATCGCGCTTAGGACATCCGGGCTGCCCTGGATAGCCGTGCGCTGCATGTAATGCATCACACCCCGAATGCCCCCCATCTCTTCGCCGCCGCCGGCACGGCCGGGGCCGCCATGCACCATATGCGGAAGCGGTGAGCCATGGCCCGTACTTTCCGCCATGCTGTCGCGATTGTTGAAGTACAGCCTACCGTGATGTGACGCGGCTTCGGCGACGACAGAACGCGCGACCTCGCCGTCCCGGGTGATGACCGAAGCGACAAGGCTGCCGCCCCCACGATTGGCAAGTTCCACTGCATGATCGAGATCTTTATAGGGCATAAGCGTTGCCACCGGCCCAAAAGCCTCGATTTCATGAACGGATGTTGCCGCATCTGGATCGGCACAATAAAACAGCATCGGCGGGACGAAGGCACCCTTTGATGGATCAGCGCCGCGAAGTGTCATCTGATCCGGATCACCTAAGACATGTTCCGCTTCCGAAGCGATATCTGCGACCTTGTTCAGAACATCTTCTTTTTGAGCTGCGGAGACGAGCGCGCCCATTTGCACGTCCTTATCGCGTGGGTCTCCGACGATTGTTCGTCCCAACCGTACACTTACGGCGTCCAAAACACTTGTAATGAGGTCCTCTGGGGCAATGATGCGCCGAATCGCAGTGCATTTCTGGCCCGCTTTTGTCGTCATCTCCCGATGCACTTCCTTAACAAAAAGCTCGAATTCAGGCGTGTCAGGTGTGGCGTCAGGGCCCAGGATCGAGGCATTCAAGCTATCCTGCTCGGCAACAAACCGGACGGAGTTCTGCTGAATAACAGGTATTGATCGTAGATGAAGTGCTGTCTGGGCAGAGCCTGTGAAACTCACAACATCCTGATGGGTCAGATGGTCCAGCATCGCGCCCATGCTGCCCGAAACAAGCTGCAGGGCACCTTCCGGAAGAATGCCGCTGTCGAGAATTATGCGAACTGCTCTTTCAGCCACGTAGCCTGTCGTCGTTGCAGGTTTGATAATGGCTGGCATACCCGCCAGCAAAGTTGGCGCAAGCTTTTCAAGCATCCCCCAGACCGGAAAGTTGAAGGCGTTGATGTGGATTGCCGTGCCCTTCAGTGGGGTGCAGATGTGTTGACCCAGAAAGCTGCCCGACTTCGAAAGCTGTTCAATACTGCCATCGATGAACACGGGACCGTCCGGAAGTTCCCGCCGTCCTTTCGATGCGAATACGAACAGCGTTCCAATGCCGCCATCAATATCGATCAGATGGTCGGCTTGGGTGGCACCGGTCGAAAACGACACGTCATAAAGCACCTGCTTATGCGCTGAAAGGTGAGTGGCCAGAGCCTTGAGCATCCGCGCCCGATCATGAAAGCCAAGCTTTCGCAAAGCTGGACCACCGACATGACGGGCGTGATCCAGCATCCCCGCGACATCAAGCGCATCATTGCCCGCCCGCGCAATTGTCTCGCCGGAAACGGCGGACTGAATGGTCCGGGCGGCGTCATTCGGGTCAACCCAATGGCCGGCGACAAAGCTTTGTACGTTCTGAATGGCCATGAGGCGCCTCATTCGCGTGTGGTTAATGGTCACCCAATGCGGGGGAACCAGTAAGGTTAACAATTTATTGACCAACCGGTCGGTTTATGCAACGAATTATTAACTTTCGAGCCCGCGAAGAGACTGTGCGAGATGACCGACACCGCCAAGACGACCGGACGATCGCCCACCCTGTCCGGGCTGAATCGGGCCCAAAAATCGGCGGATATTCTCTGGGAACGGGATCAAGCGTCCCAATGGCTCGGGTTCAAAGTTGCGGACATCGCAGAAGGCCGGGCGACGCTTTCAATGGTCATCAAGCCACATCATTGCAACGGACATGGCACATGCCACGGCGGGATCATCTTCGCCCTAGCCGACAGCGCCTTTGCCTTTGCCTGCAACAGCCGCAACCAGAATACCGTGGCCCAGCACAACTTCATCACATACATCGCATCGCCCCGCGCCGGAACCCAACTGACAGCGACCGCCCGTGAGGTTAGCCTGACCGGCCGTAACGGGATCTATGATGTGGAGGTGAACGATGATCAGGGACAGCGCATCGCTGAATTCAGAGGGCTTTCGCGCGCCGTGAAAGGCATGCTTTTTGAAGAAGGGAGAGGAGAGGATGAAGAGCCTGGCGCCAAATAGGGACGAGCTTGATCCGATGGAAATCGCATCGGTCGACGAAATCCAGTCAACACAATTGCGGCGGATGAAGTGGTCGGTGCGGCATGCATATGACAACGTGCCGATGTATCGCGCGCGCTTTGATGCGGCCGGGCTGCATCCGGATGATCTTAAGGAGCTTTCGGATCTTGCCGAATTGCCCTTCACCTATAAGGACGATTTGCGCGCAAACTATCCGTTCGGTCTGTTCGCCGTGCCGCAAGATCAGATCGCGCGCCTCCATGCATCTTCGGGCACGACAGGAAAACCAACTGTCGTTGGATACACACGAAACGATCTGGACATGTGGGCGGACATGGTTGCGCGGTCACTCCGGGCCAGCGGAACGCGTCCGGGCGATGTCGTGCACAACGCCTATGGCTACGGGTTGTTCACGGGCGGTCTGGGTGCGCATGCTGGTGCGGAACGTTTGGGCTGCACAGTGGTCCCGGTTTCCGGCGGCATGACAGAACGGCAAGTGACTTTGATCCAGGACTTCAAACCATCGACGATCATGGTCACGCCGTCCTATATGCTGAATATCCTCGAAGAATTCGAACGCGCAGGCCTCGACCCACGGGCATCCTCTTTGAACGTGGGGATCTTTGGGGCGGAACCCTGGACCAACAAGATGCGCCGCGAGGTCGAACAGGCCTTTGACATGCATGCGGTCGACATTTACGGGCTTTCGGAAATCCTGGGGCCGGGCGTTGCTAACGAATGTGTGGAAACGAAAGACGGCCTGCATATCTGGGAAGATCACTTCTATCCCGAGATCATCAACCCCGATACAGGCGATGTCCTGCCCGATGGAGAAATGGGCGAACTGGTCTTCACGACATTGACCAAGGAAGGGCTGCCGATGATCCGCTACAGGACGCGCGATCTGAGCCGACTTTTGCCCGGGACGGCGCGCAGCCTGCGCCGGATGGAAAAGATCACTGGACGCAGTGATGACATGATCATTTTGCGGGGCGTGAATATCTTTCCCACGCAGATCGAAGAGCTTGTTTTGGCCGCCTCAGATCTGGCCCCGCATTTCCAGATCGCGCTTCATCGCGACCAATCAAAGGACATCATGCGCGTTATGGCGGAAGCCAGTCTTGCTTCGGCAGGGCATGATCAAAGGGAGGCCGCCAGCAATGCGCTCGCCAAACGCATCAAGGACATTGTGGGCGTGTCGGTGGAGGTCAACGTGTTGGAACCCGGCGGGGTGGAGCGGTCTCAAGGCAAAGCGCGCCGCGTCATCGACAACCGCCCGAAGGAGTAGAGCCACGTGGCACGCACCATTGCCAAAGATCATGAACAGAAGCGGCGGCACATATTGGAGACCGCCGCGCGTGTCTTTGCGCAAGAGGGGATCGCGCGGGCGTCAGTGAACCAGCTGGCACTGGCCTGTGGTATCTCCAAAGCAAACATCTATCACTATTACGGCAGTAAGGATGATCTGCTTTTTGACATTCTGGACACGTATCTGTCTCAACTCAACGCCCGGGTGCAGGCTGTGCCGATTGCGGATCTTGCACCAAAGGACGCCCTGCAGCGCCTGCTGACAGAGTTTCTTCTGGCCTATGAAGGCATGGACCACGAGCACAAGATACAGACCGAGGGCCTGCCACTGCTGCCCGCCGCCCAACAGGATGTGCTGCGGAGCTATCAGCGCGAGATGGTGCAGCTTCTCAGCGGTACGATCGGCCACGTCGCCCCGGACGTCTTTCGGGCGGATGCGCAGAAGTTGCGCGACACCACGATGTCCGTCTTCGGGATGTTGAACTGGTTCTACATGTGGAACCGGGATGCGGATGAACCCCGACGCCGCGAATATGCAAGCCTCATAACAAGACTTTCGGTAAATGGGCTCAGCGGGCTTTAGGCCTCAATGCTGATCGTAATCGACGACAATCCGATCACTGAGGACAAACGACTGACAGCTTAGGACAAAACCGCGCTCAACCTCGTAATCCTCAAGCGCGTGGTTTGCGGCCATTTCAACCTCGCCCTCAAGAACACGGCACTTGCAGGTTGAACAGACACCCGCCTTGCAGGCAAACGGCACATCAAGCGTGTTTTCAAGCGCAGCCTCAAGCAGGCTTTCCTGCGCCCCCATAGTGAAGCTGCGGCTTTCGCCGTCAACGATCACGGTTGCCTCAATACCGGCCGGAGTGTCGCGGGTGGCAAGATGCGCTGGCCGTTCCAAACGCCCGGGTTGGGAAGACGCAAAAAGCTCAAACTTGATCTGATCGACAGCCAGCCCGTGATCTTTCAACGCCGCCGAAATGGACAGCATCATCGGCTCAGGACCGCAGATAAAGGCCGTATGGACGGTCGTGATATCGACGAGCGTTTCGAACAAGGCCGCACATTTTTCGGCGTCCACGCGCCCCCTGAAAAGCTCGATATCTGCAGCATCGGATTCCAGCACATGCACCACACTCAAACGGCCCAAATGCGTGTTCTTGAGATCTTCGATCTCTTCCCGAAACATGATCGTGTGGGGTGCGCGGTTGGCATAAACCAGTGTGAAGTTGCTGCCGGGCTCTTCGGCCAGCACAGTTTTCATGATCGACAAGACCGGCGTGATCCCCGAACCGCCCGCGAAGCCCAGATAGTGGCGCGACGCTGCCTTGTCGATCGGGGTATGGAAGCTGCCCATGGGTGGCATCGCATCCAAGGTCATGCCGGGCGACAGATCTGTGTTGGCCCAAGTTGAAAACACTCCGCCATCGACGCGTTTGATACCGACTTTCAGACTGTGCTCGTTCCTGCCTGCGCAGATTGAATACGACCTGCGGATTTCAGTTCCCTCGAACTTCCGACGAAATGTAAGATATTGACCCTGAATGAAGGAAAAGTCCGCATCTTCAGGTGCTTCCAGTGTGACTTCTACGGCGTCCCGGGTCGTCTTGCGGACATTGGTCACAGTCAGGGGATGAAAATGCGCCATGATCATGGGTCATCCATGCTTAAACAGCTTTGAGGTGATCCGCCACGTTCCGTCAGAAAGCTGCGCCATATGGAAATGATTGGTGAAGGACAGCCCCAACAGATTGGTCTCACGTGTTTCAGCGCTTGCGATCTTATCGAAAACACTCACATCCACGGTCTCAGAGGTGTAGTTATCACCGACCTCGTTGGCCTCCAGCGCGCCAAAAAAGGGTTGCGGGCCGCCGCATAGAAAGTCCGGACCAAGCCAGCCAGTCATGACCGCATCGTCGTGGAAGATCGATTTCAGCAGGGAGATGTCGCGGGTTCGGGTGCCGAGAGCGTATGCTTCGACGACCGCTTCCGGATCTTTGGTGTGAAGTGTCATCTTGCAGATCCTTCGGTGGCTATAGACATTTGAAGTAGTCAAACGGCTCAAGACAACTGCCGCACCGCCATTGCGCCTTGCAAGGTGTCGATCCGAACTGGCTGATCAGATGCACGTTATCGCTCTTGCAGTAAGGGCATGCCTTCGGGCCGCGAGTGACCGGGTCTGGCGGGGCGATACCGTAATCCAACAGCTTGGCCCGGCCTTTGTCGGAAATCCAATCGGTCGTCCAGGGCGGCGACAGCTTTGTCTCGACCGCAAGTTTCTCGATGCCCCTATCCCGCAAAGCGGTTTCGACATCACGCGAGATCACCGACGTTGCCGGACAACCGGAATAGGTCGGGGTCAAGCCGACATCTAGCCTGTCGCCGTTCCAAGCCACGCTTCTGACGATCCCAAGATCCACGACCGACACGACCGGAATTTCAGGATCTGGAACGCCCTCAAGCCACTGCCATATCTCGTTGACCGAGGGCTGCATGTTACCACTGCGCCCCCGGATATGACCGCTGGAGATTTTGCATGACGCAGAGCATATGACCCAGATGTTCCGAATGCATACGCCCGGATTTGCCGCCCGTCTGAATGAAACCATGCGTCGGCGCAGTCAGTGTTGCCGCATCCAGCACGTCGCCAATGGCGGCGTGATAGTCGGGGGCGAGCTTCTCCAGCCGTGGAGCGATACCCGCATCCGCCAAAGCGGCGTCGACCTCGTCCGATTTCAGCATTTCGCCGCAATAGGGATAGAGCAGATCAAGTGCTGCCTGCATCTTGCCGCGGCTTTCCTGTGTTCCATCTCCTAATCGGATAGCGAGGTCGGAGGATCGCTCTGCATGATAGGTCACTTCCTTGACCGACTTTGCCGCGATCTCCGCGACAGGCTCGAAGGTCGAAGTCTCCAAAGCCTGAAGCATAAGAAGGTGCCATTGATCAAACAGCATCTGCCGCGTGATCGTTTGGCCGAAATCACCGTTCGGTTGTTCGACCAGCAGGACGTTCCGGAAATCCCAGGCGTCGCGCAGCATGGCCAGGTCGTCCGCCTTGCGCCCGGCGCCTTCGACATCTGCGGCAAGCGTCAGCCAATTTGTCGCCTGTCCGATTAGGTCAAGCGCCGTATTGGCCGTCGCGATGTCTTCCTCAAGCATAGGCGCATGGCCGCACCATTCAGAAAGGCGGTGGCCCAGCACTAGTGCGTTGTCCCCCATCCTGCAAAGGAACTGGAATTTCAGGTCCCCGCTCACATCGCCCCCACGTCGTCAGGGATGTCGAAAAAGGTTGGGTGACGGTAAATCTTGCTTTTGGAGGGCTCGTAAAGCGGACCTTTTTCCGATGGCGACGACGCAACGATGGCGGCGGCCTGTACGGCCCAAATGCTCACACCTTCATTCCTGCGCGTATAGACATCGCGCGCATTCTTCATAGCCATCTCTGCATCGGGTGCGTGAAGGCTGCCCACATGCCGGTGGCTCATTCCGTGCTGACCGCGAATGAAGATCTCCCACAGGGGCCATTCCTTGCTGCTCATGCCGGAACCCTCCGATCGCCAAAACACTGACGGTAGGCCGACATGTCGACGGCATCCCATCCAAATGCGTAGTCGGTGGAGCCGTGAACCCGCAAATGGGTCAGCCGCTCCATTGCTTCTTCAAGGGTCGGAATGTGGCTTTCAGGAACGTGCCACATGACGAAATGTGGCCTGTCCATTGCTTTGAACCACTTTGGGCCTTTCTCATAAAGGCGGGCGTGAACAGTGTTGAACACATATGCGCCAAGGCTTTCCACGTCGCGCCAGACGGACATATTGGCGATCATGTCGGCGTCGCCCGGCACCGCAATATCGGTGGCATTTCCACCATCCGACTGCATCCGCCATACAAAGCCCGGACTGCGTTCTGCAAGAGCGTTCACGCGGTTGAGGTTCTCCATGAACTCTGCAATTCGCGGATCGTCGAGGTCATAGCGGGCGTAGCCGACATTCAGCTCTGCGACGTTCATTCTGCCGCGACCTTTGCCGCTTTCTTGTCCGCATGTGCCATTAGGCCATCGCGCACCCAGGCGCCGTCCTCCCACGCCTTGCGGCGGGCGACAATGCGTTCGGCATTGCAGGGCCCATGCCCCTTGATCACTGCAAAGAACTCATCCCAATCGGGTTCGGCGAAGTCGTAGTGACCGCGTTCTTCGTTCCATTTCAGGGTGTCGTCGGGCACCGTCAGTCCGAGATAATCGGCCTGCGGCACGGTCTGGTCCACGAACTTCTGGCGCAATTCGTCATTCGTGTTCATCTTGATCTTCCAGGCCATGGATTGGGCCGAATGAACGGAATCCTTGTCAGATGGTCCGAACATCATCAGCGACGGATACCAGAAGCGGTTCAAGGCATCCTGCGCCATACGCTTTTGTGCTTCGGTCCCTTTGGCCATCTTCGTCATGAGGTCAAAGCCTTGGCGCTGATGGAACGATTCCTCCTTGCAGATACGGATCATGGCCCGTGAGTAAGGACCATAGGACGTCCTCTGCAGCGGTACCTGGTTCATGATCGCCGCACCATCAACCAACCAGCCTACCGCGCCCATATCGGCCCAGGTCAGCGTCGGGTAGTTGAAGATCGAGGAATACTTCATTCGGCCGTCAATCAACTGTTCTGTCAGATCATCCCGGCTGACTCCAAGTGTTTCGGCCGCGCAATAGAGGTAAAGACCATGACCGGCTTCATCCTGAACCTTAGCCAGCAGAATCGCCTTCCTCTCAAGCGTCGGGGCCCGGGTAATCCAGTTGCCTTCGGGCAATTGACCAACGATCTCGGAATGCGCATGCTGCCCGATCTGCCGGATCAGGTTCTGACGATAACCTTCCGGCATCCAATCTTTCGGCTCGATCTTTTCTCCGGCATCGATGCGCTCTTGAAAGGCGCGCTCTTGCGGGTCCATCTCGTCCAGCGCTTTGACACCCTGGCCAGTGGATTTTATCATCTGTGCATACATCGCAGACCCTCCTCAGATCCGTTCAATGATCATGGCCGCGCCTTGGCCGACGCCAACACACATGGTGCAAAGCGCAAAACGTCCGCCCGTTCGCTGAAGCTGCCGCGCCGCCGTCAGAACCATGCGCGCGCCGGACATGCCCAGCGGATGCCCTAAAGCAATTGCGCCGCCATTTGGATTAACTTGTGGTGCATCATCGGCAACGCCAAGGGCTCGCAACGTGGCAAGCGCTTGGCTCGCGAAAGCCTCGTTCAACTCGATCACATCCATCTGATCGATTGTCAGACCTGTCCGCTCCAGCGCCTTTTGCGTCGCAGCGACTGGGCCGATGCCCATGACGCGGGGCGCAACACCTGACGAAGCCATGGTGACCACGCGCGCCATCGGGGTCAGACCATTTGACTCCGCCGACTTTTCAGACGCCAAAAGCAATGCCGCGGCCCCGTCATTGACCCCGCTCGCATTACCGGCAGTAACTGTCAGATCGGCCCCGTTGATACCTCTGAGCTTCGCGATCTTGTCCAGACTCGTATCAGGCCGCGGGTGCTCATCCACCTCAACCAAGACGGGATCGCCTCGGCGTTGAGGCACTGCAACGGGGGCAATCTCGTCCACGAAGGCCCCATTATCATGCGCCGCCTTCCAGCGACTTTGCGACCGGACGGCAAAGGCATCCTGATCCTCGCGCGAAATCTCGTAATCCTCAGCGACGTTATCCGCCGTTTCGGGCATGGAATGTGTGCCGTATTGCGCCTCCATCGCTGGGTTCACAAAACGCCATCCGATTGTCGTGTCATAGACCGCGTTCCCGCGCGAAAACGCCGTGCCGGCCTTGGGCATCACGAAGGGCGCACGGCTCATGCTTTCCACACCGCCCGCCACGGCAAGGTGATAATCGCCCGACTTGATCCCTCGTGCCGCAAAGCCGACAGCGTCCATACCGGAGGCGCAGAGACGGTTGACCGTCACGCCTGGGACAGATTCTGGCAAACCGGCCAGCAATGCGGCCATCCGGGCCACATTGCGGTTATCTTCCCCCGCCTGATTGGCGTCGCCGAAGATGATCTCATCGACCTGGTCCCAAGATACACCCTTATTGCGATCCCGCAGGGACGAAATGACATGTGCCGCAAGATCGTCCGGGCGGATTGTCGACAAAGCCCCAGCATACCGACCAATCGGCGTTCTCACTCCGTCACAGATATAGGCGTCTTGCATGGCTGGCTGGCTTCTTAGACTTGCTACTTATCAGAAGTATTGGGCTTTGACGCGATTTGTAAAGCACAAAGTTACCAAATCTAGAGACTTTTATGTTTTCTGTAACTTCTTATTCTGGCCACCAATACAAGCGATGGTGGAAATCTGTATGGATCAAGCAGAATGTCGTCCAGATGTCACAAAACTTTTTCCTCACCGTCACATGACCTAAGTACCCGCAGACCGTTCTGTTGGGGGATGATGCATGCTGCAAGTGCGCAAGCTGACGAAACGGTTCGGTGATAAAACGGCGGTCGATTCCGCAACGTTCGACGTCGAGAAACCCCAGATGATCGGCATTATCGGTCGGTCTGGCGCTGGCAAATCGACACTTTTGCGCATGATGAACCGGCTGGCCGACGCGACCGAGGGCGAGATACTCTACAAAAACCGGAACGTGACTGATCTGCGGAATGCGGAACGGCGCGATTGGCAATCGCAATGCGCGATGATCTTTCAGCAGTTCAATCTGGTGCCCCGAATGGACGTCGTTTCAAACGTGCTACATGGCACGCTGAATCGACGCTCAACCTTCGCGACGCTTTTCAATCTGTTTCCGCAAAGCGACATCCACCGGGCCATCGAAATCCTTGATCGCCTCGGGATAGCCGAACAAGCCGCAAAGCGTGCCGAAGCACTTTCCGGCGGCCAGCAGCAGCGTGTCGCCATCGCCCGCGCTCTCATGCAGGATCCGGCGATTATCCTTGCTGATGAGCCAATCGCCAGCCTTGACCCGATGAATGCGCAGATCGTGATGGAGGCCCTGCGCCGCATCCACGAAGAAGACGGGCGCATGGTGATCTGCAATCTGCACACGCTTGATACGGCGCGGCGCTATTGTGATCGGGTCATCGGGATGCGGGACGGCAGGATCGTCTTTGACGGCGTGCCGGACCAGCTGACAACCGGCATGGCACGAGAAATCTACGGGGCCGGCGCAGACTTTTCCGAAACGGCCACATCCACCGAAATTGAGAGTTTGGACAGACCTGCGCCGAACGTTGTGCACGCCTGACCTAGAACCGCCCGGCTATCGGGCCCCTAAGTCCACCATGGAGAAACATATGAAAACGACCCTTGCACTTGCCTTGGCCGCAACGACCGCGCTGAGTTCCGCGGCGTTTGCCGAGATAAGCGAATTCCGGATCGGCATTCTTGGCGGTGAAAACGCGCAGGACCGTCTGAATAGCTATAGCTGCCTGCAGAACTATGCCAGTGAAGAGCTTGGCGTGGACGTCAAACTGTTTGCGCCTGCAGATTACAATGGCGTGATCCAGGGCCTTCTGGGTGGCACGATTGACATGGCATGGCTGGGCGCGTCTTCCTACGCGGCGACCTATCTGCAAGACCCCGAGGCAGTCGAACCTGTTCTGATCAAGGTCAACGTTGACGGCTCCATTGGCTATCACTCCATCGGTTTCGCACGCAGGGACGCGGACGTGACATCTCTGGAAGACATGAAAGGCAAAGTGTTCGGCTTCGGCGATCCAAACTCGACGTCGGGCTATCTGATCCCCTCCATCGAGATCCCCGAAGAAACCGGCGCTACTATGGATTCCGGCGACTATTTCGGCGAAGTGAAATTCACCGGCGGCCACGAACAGACCATCGTTGCGGTCTATAACGGCGACATCGATGCTGGCGTGACCTGGGCCGACGCCCAGGGCAACTGGGAAGACGGCTACAATTCGGGCGCGCTGCGCAAGGCGGTTGATGCCGGTCTCGTCGACATGAACGAGATGGTGCAGATCTGGAAATCCAAAGTCATTCCCGAAGGCCCGATCGTTCTGCGCAAGGCGCTTCCAGAAGACGTCCGCGCGAAGATGACAGACTTGGTCGATGGTCTGCACGAGAAGGACGAGGATTGCGCCTATGGTGTGGCTGCTGGTGAAACGCTGGGCTTCCAGCCAGTGACGCACGACACCTACACATCGGTTATTGAGGCCCGTAAGGCCAAAATCGGCGGGTAATTCCTCTGCCCGATCTCCGGCGGCCCCTAGCGGGGCCGCTGGATTGCCATTCACCGGATGTTTTCATGACAGATTTCAGCCTTTTGGACACGGCGCCTACGCAAGGTGTTGATCGGATCCAATCCAGCTACCTGCAACAGGTCCGCAAACGTCGCCTTTACGGCGGGATCACACTGCTGGTCTTCGTTCTGCTTATGGTATCTGGGTTCAACATCGCCGATGACCGCAACGCTGGCAGCTTCTGGGATGGAATTGGCAAGGTCGGCGATTATCCCGCCGACGTTCTGTCAGAGGCCTGGGAAAAGCTAAGCGATTTGCCCGGCCTGATCGTAAAATACTTCCCCGCCCTGATCGAAACGATCAACATCGCTGCGGTCTCGACCTTGATCGGCGCAGTCTTTGGTCTGATCTTCTCATTGCTCGCCACGCGCGGTCTGGCGCGCTGGCCCCGCCTTATCCCGCTCTTTCGTCGGATGATGGACATCATGAGGGCCGTGCCGGAAATCGTCATCGCCCTGGTTCTGATCTTCGTTCTAGGTGGTGGTCCGGTGCCCGCCGTGATTGCCATCGCCATCCATACCGCTGGTGCCTTGGGAAAGCTGTTCTCCGAAGCGGCCGAGAATGCGAGCCTGAAGCCGGTCGAAGGGCTCGCCTCTACCGGGGCAAACTGGTCCCAGCAGATGTGGCTAGGTGTGATTCCACAAGTCGCCCCGAACTACCTGTCCTATGGACTTCTGCGTTTTGAGATCAACATCCGGGCCTCTGCCATCCTGGGCTTTGTCGGCGCAGGTGGCCTCGGTTACGAACTTCGCAATGCCATGGCCTGGGGACCCGGACGCTTCGATGAGGCCGCCGCCATCTTCATACTGCTGTTCGGATCCATCGTCTTTTTCGATCAGCTTTCCAGTCGCTTCCGAAACCGTCTGAGCGAAGGGAGAGCGACATGACCAATGCAGAACTGACCCTCGCAAAATCACAGGCCGATACGCTTTTTGGCCGCAAACGCCAGATCGCCAGAGCCGTGCCAGCGATCATCCTAGCCTACTTCGTTTACATCGTCTTTGCCTTCGACATTGCCGGGCTGGCACAACGTGCCAAACTGGAAAACGCAGTCATTCTCGCCTCGGACAGCTGGTCTTACAAGGTTCATGTGACCCGTTCGAACCGAACAGGTGAAATCGACTATGCCGTCGAAGGCGAGCGCAAGGGCCGCTACCCTGAAGGTGAGCGGCCCGATTGGGTGACGGGCAATGATGTCGTCACCGTCGACTTGGGTGGTGACCATGAAGTACGCCTGCTGCCCGAAAAACGGACCGAGGTCGATGTGCCCGGCTTTGGGACGATCAGCGCAAGGGCCGAAGGACGCATGATCACGACCAATCTGGGCAATGACCTGCCGGACTGGATCAGCGTCTCGGACCGGCGCGTCGCAATCACCACAGCAGAGGGCCGGATCGCCATCACAGGCTCCAAGACCGAAGTGTTCAATTACTTCCCTGGTTGGGAGTTGTTCTTTTTCACCTTTGAAAGCCCCTATCAGGGCCAAGGCCTGTTCAGCATATTGTTCGGGGAGCGGATCGACCCCACCAGACACAACATCGCCGGGGCCTGGAAGGATTTCTGGGGCAACGCGATGTGGCGCCACGCAGATGTGGCCTGGGCCGTTGGCGAGACGATCCTGATGGCGTTTTTGGGCACGTTTGGGGCCGCGATAATCGCCCTGCCCCTGTCATTCCTCGCGGCCAAACGCTTCGCGCCCTTCGCCGCAATCCGTTACGCGATGCGGCGGGTCTTTGACTTTGTCCGTGGGGTGGATGCCCTGATTTGGACCGTCGTGCTGGCCCGCGCCTTTGGTCCCGGACCCCTCACCGGGGCGCTGGCCATTCTGGTCACAGATACCGGCACATTTGGGAAAATCTTTTCCGAGGCCCTCGAAAACGTCGATGAGAAACAGATCGAGGGTGTCTCCTCGACGGGCGCCAAACCGCTGCAGCGCTACCGCTTTGGTGTGATCCCGCAGATCATGCCAGTTCTCCTTAGCCAGATCCTATACTTTCTCGAATCCAACACACGTTCCGCAACGATCATCGGTGCCATCACCGGCGGCGGCATCGGCCTGATGCTGACACAGGCCATCCAGACGCAGAAAGACTGGGAAGAAGTTGCTTACTATATCATCCTCGTCGTGATCATGGTCATGTTGATGGATTGGTTTTCAGGCTGGCTGCGCGGACGCCTAATCGGCCGTAGCGAAGCGCACTGAGTTGGTACGCCTCTCCGCAGCAGAGCCATTCACTCACGATGGCTGTTCGATCACCGAAAGCATGTTCGGCGCCTATGTGGAGATCGGGCAGGGCAGCCGGATCGCCTATTCAGAATTGGGCGATTATTCCTATTGCGACCGCTTTGCAGACATCGCGAATGCTCAGATTGGCAAATTTGCCAACATCGCCAGCCATGTGCGAATCGGGGCCACAGATCACCCGCTGGACAAGGCGACAATGCATCACTTCCTCTATCGCTCAGCCGACTACTGGGATGATGCGGAAGTGGATGCGGACTTCTTCGCGCATCGCAGGTCGCGGCGTGCCGTCATCGGTCACGACACCTGGCTGGGACACGCGGCCATGATCAAACCAGAGGTGACAATCGGACATGGCGCTGTCGTGGCGGCCGGGGCCATCGTCACAAAAGATGTGGGTCCTTTTGAGATCGTCGCTGGGGCACCGGCCACATTACTGCGCAGACGGCAGCCTGCGGCGATCGCGGACCGGTTGATCGCCCTAGGCTGGTGGGATTGGGATCATAGTCAGCTGCGGACAACGCTTGAAGACTTCCGAATGCTGAAGGCCGAGGCGTTTCTGGAGAAGTACGGCGGCTAGGTCTGCGCATTGTTGCGCGTAAGGATCAAGCGATCCCCGGCAGACCAGATCCGCCTGTATTGGTCAGGGTGACGCGATCCCCGGCAAACCACGTGCGCCCGTATTCGACAGGGGAGCCTTCTGGATCAACATTGACACTGGTGGCCCGCAGCAGCGGATCCCCTTCTTGCACATGAAGATGTAGGGCTTTTGCAGCATCCGCGAGGACGGCTGTGATACGTGTTGAAGCGCGCGTGTAATCCTTTACCCCAACATTCTTGAGCGCGACCGTCACGCTCGCATGGGCGCGCAACTCCGTATCAATGCCAGGAAGACGATCAAGCGGGAAGACGCTGTGGGAAATCGCGATTGGCTGCCCGTCCGCAAAGGACAGGCCATGCAGGGCACAGACGATTTCGGTGCCATCGAGCACTGCAGCCTCACCAGAAGACGGCGCGCGCACCTCGATGCTGAGCAGGCGTTTGGCGGGCGTCCGGCCGAGTGCCAGCAGGCTTTCGTGAAACCGCACGCGCTCGCCTAGCGGGTAGTCCGTAGGACGCGCCGTGACGAAAACGCCGGATCCCCGCCTGCTGCGCAAAAGGCCTTCGTTGATCAGGTATGACAGCGAATGACGGATCGTATGGCGGTTGACACCAAATCTTTCGGCCAACTGCGCCTCTGTCGGTAGTTTGTCGCCGGTCACATAATGACCTTCTGCCAGTTCGTCCCGCAAGTTGTCGGCAATTGCCCGCCAGATGGGCGTTCGTTTTGTGGTTTTGTCATGCAAAGTTCACAATTCCCCTCTGGCGCTCAAGGCGATTGTCTGCCAAAATAAGTCTAGTTGTATAGAATATGCAAGATTTGTCGACATGGATCAGATCATCGAAGATCAAACGGCCCGCAAAAAATGGATAGGCCTGCTGGCAAAAGCCCCAGCAGGCCGCGCCGCTGCCCTTTTTGCAAAATGTGCCAGGGCCCCTGACTTCGAATGGCTCCGCCCACCCGAGATTGGCAGTGTCATGGTTCGAGGACGTGCAGGAGGTACGGGCAGCGCCTTCAACCTGGGTGAAATGACGGTCACGCGCTGTGCCCTGCGACTGACAACCGGTGAGATCGGACATGGCTATATCCAGGGTCGCCGCAAAACGGATGCCGAAACCGCAGCACTAGTCGACGCACTGATGCAAACCGATATGGCCAACGACCTGCAAATGGCTGTCCTTGGACCGTTATCGGCGGAAATGGCAGATGCCAGATCGAAACGCGCTCGGAAGGCAGCCGCCACGAAAGTGGATTTCTTCACAATGGTCCGAGGAGAGGATTGATGGACGGCAGCCATCTTCAGGGCGGCTTTGCGGATCCCGCCATTGACGCCGCGCGGGCGTTTCGCAGCGTGATGGACGCCATGGCTCGGCCCGGGCAAATTTATACATTGCAGGGAGCCGCACCACCCCAACCCATCTCGGTAGCGGCAGGCGCGGTGATCCTAACGCTTTGCGATGCGGACACGCCGATCTTCCTCGGCCCAAATCTAGATACACCTGGCATTCAGGCATGGATTGCCTTTCACACCGGTGCCCCTTTTGCGGGTCGTTCCGAATGCATGTTCGCACTTGGTAACTGGTCTTCTCTGACCCCGCTTGAGGACTTTCCGCATGGGCGGTCTGACTATCCGGACCGTTCCGCAACGCTGATCGTCGAGATGCCGGAGATTTCGGTCAACGGTCCCACATTGCGCGGGCCGGGCATTCAAGGTAGCGCGACATTGGCCCTGCCTGAAACCGTGAGCTTTCGACGCAATCATGCGATGTCTCCGTGCGGGCTCGATTTCATCTTCACCAGCGGAAACGACGTCGCCGCCTTGCCGCGCAGCACGGAGGTGATCTAATGTATGTCGCGGTCAAAGGGGGCGAACAGGCGATCCGCAACGCCCATGCCTGGCTCGCCGAAGAACGTCGCGGGGATGTCACCATCCCCGAATTGTCGGTAGATCAGATCCGCGAGCAGATGGCCCTGTCGGTGGCACGTGTCATGTCGGAAGGATCGCTTTTCGATGCGGATCTCGCCGCCCTTGCGATCAAGCAGGCCCGCGGCGATCTGATCGAGGCAACCTTTCTGATCCGCGCCTATCGCACAACACTGCCACGCTTTGGGGCGTCCGAGCCCATCAATACCGGCGACATGATCTGCGACAGACGCATTTCGGCCACGTTCAAGGACCTGCCGGGCGGCCAGATCCTGGGACCGACATTCGACTACACGCATAGGCTTCTGGATTTCAAACTGGCCGCAGACGGAGAGACCGACATTGCACCTGAGCGCGCCAGGTCAGAGGCAAAGATCCCGCATGTCACCGACTTTCTAAACCGGGAAGGTCTCATCGAAAGCGCAGTTGCAGATGACGCGACACCCCCCGATCTAACCCGTGTACCGCTCGAATTGCCCGCAGACAGAGCTTTGCGCTTGCAGGCCCTTGCCCGCGCGGATGAGGGTTTTCTGCTGTCGCTCGCCTATTCCACCCAACGCGGCTATGCCCGCAACCATGCCTTTGTGGGCGAGTTGCGGATCGGAATGGTGGCGGTTGAAATGGAGATCCCCGAACTGGGCTTCGCCATCGAGATCGGCGAGATCCACGTGACGGAATGCGAGACGGTCAATCAATTCAAGGGCTCCAAATACGTGCCACCGCAATTCACACGGGGCTACGGCCTTGTCTTCGGCCAGATCGAACGCAAAGCGATCTCGATGGCATTGGTCGACCGGGCTTTGCGGTGGGAAGAACTGGGCGAAGACTATGTAGGCGCACCTGCACAGGACACTGAATTTGTCCTTTACCATTCAGACAACATACAGGCGACCGGTTTTCTGGAACACATCAAGCTGCCGCATTATGTCGATTTCCAAGCTGAACTGGAACTGGTTCGAAAACTCAGATCAGACGCTGCAACGGCTATGCAGGAGGCGGCGGAATGATCTCAGTCCAGTCCACCTGCGTCCCCACCAGCGTAGCCGCTATGGCTATACCAAGCACCTCCCGGTTTTTCGGGATGCGTCCGGGACCGGCACTTGCGGCCATCGAAATCGACCCAGACGTAAAATCCAGTTTCGTCCCGGTAAAGCGTTGCCCTGCGTTTTTGCCTGCGCGCAAAATCCCACAACCAAATGCACGCGAACATCAAAATGAGGACAAAAATAACGATTGTTTCCACCATAGGCGTCACCTTCAAGGATCCGTCTGTCATGTCTGACTACAATTTCGCATATCTTGATGAGCAGACCAAGCGGATGATCCGGCGGGCGATCCTGAAAGGCCTCGCCATCCCGGGGTATCAGGTGCCGTTTGCCAGCCGGGAGATGCCGATGCCCTATGGCTGGGGCACGGGCGGGGTACAGGTTTCGGCAGCCGTGCTGACGCCGGATGATCGCTTCAAGGTCATCGATCAGGGGGCCGACGATACGACGAACGCAGTGTCCATTCGCAGTTTCTTCGAACGTACGGCTGACGTTGAAACCACGACCGAAACCAAAGCTGCGACAGTCATCCAGACGCGCCACCGCATTCCGGAAACCCCACTGACCGAAGGCCAGATCCTCGTCTATCAGGTGCCCATCCCCGAACCACTGCGCTTTCTCGAACCGCGTGAGACGGAGACGCGCAAGATGCATGAACTTCAGGAATACGGGCTGATGCACGTCAAGCTGTATGAAGACATCAGCAAACACGGGCATATCGCGACCTCTTACGCCTACCCGGTCAAGGTTGAAGACCGCTACGTCATGGACCCTTCGCCCATACCGAAGTTCGACAATCCCAAACTGTCCGATTGCCCAGCCATCCAATTGTTTGGCGCGGGACGCGAACAACGGATCTACGCACTACCGCCCTATACGAAAGTGGTAAGCCTCGACTTCGACGATTATCCGTTTGAGGCGTCGAAACCGAACCAAACCTGCGGTCTATGCGGCGCCGATGACAGCTATCTTGACGAGGTGATCGTTGACGATGCAGGCAGACGGATGTTCGTCTGCTCAGACACTGATTATTGCGAAAAGCGCCGGTCTGCCGGTCATCGCGGAAGGGATGCGGCGTGACTGAAACCCAAGCTGTATTCTTCCACGGCGCAGGCCTGTCAGGTACGTCCTGGTCTGGCTGGGGTGGCATGGCTTTAGATTTGCCAGGGCATGGCGCTGCCCCGCGCGTAAAGGTGCCGAGCGTTGAAAGTTTCGCCGATGCGCTGGAACCATGTCTACCTGAATTCATGCACCTGATCGGGCATTCCCTGGGAGGTATGGTGGCGGTGGAATTGGCGGCAAGGTTGCAAGAGCGTGTTCGCTCGCTTGTCACGATTGAGGCTGTACCCACTGTTCAGCTTTCTCGGCTCAGCCGCTTGGGCGCGGGCCTCGCGATGCGGCTGTTCAATCTGATCGGTCCAAGGGGAGTCGCGCTTTTGTCCGGTCTGGGCCAGTCACGCAAAGCAGCCGCACATATCCGACCCCAGATCGGGGCTATGAACCCAAAGGGCATGGCAGACGCGCTGCATGCTGCGTTTGAGTACGACGCCCGCCCAAAGCTGAACCAGATTACCGCCCCGACGCTTGTGCTTGTCGGATCTGACAATAAGCAGACCCATTCAGGCGCGCGGTTCATGGCTCATCGGATCCCGAATGCCACATACGACGTTCTGAAGGGCGGACACATCCTGCATGTCGACGCCAATGATGCTTTGCTTGAGCGGTTGATCCAGTTTCATGAGTCAAGTCCATGACCGAACAACCGACACCCCTCCTGTCTGTTGAGGCCGTCAGCAAGTCCTATGGCGCACAAATCGGCTGCAAGGATGTGTCCTTCGATCTTTATCCCGGCGAGGTCATGGGCATTGTCGGCGAAAGCGGATCAGGTAAATCGACATTGCTCAATTGTCTGGCGGGTCATCTGCCGCCAGACACCGGACGCGTGATGTTTGACACACGCACCGATGGCCCCTGTGACACGCTCGCTATGTCAGAACCAGAACGGCGCATGCTGTCACGCACAGACTGGGCCTTTGTTCACCAGAATGCCCGAGACGGGCTACGCATGGGCGTGAGTGCTGGTGGAAATGTAGGTGAACGCCTGATGGCCGTCGGCGCCCGGCACTACCGCGGTATCCGCGAGCAGGCCGTGGATTGGCTTGGGCGCGTCGAAATCGATGCGCACCGCATCGACGACCGCCCAAGAACCTTTTCCGGCGGGATGCAGCAGCGCCTACAGATTGCCCGCAACCTTGTCACAGGCCCGCGTCTTGTCTTCATGGACGAACCGACGGGCGGTTTGGATGTCAGCGTTCAGGCCCGGCTGCTGGACCTGCTGCGCGGTCTCGTGCGCGATCTTGGCCTGTCGGCGATCATCGTCACCCATGACCTTGCCGTCGTGCGCCTTCTGGCGGACCGGCTGATGGTTATGAAATCAGGCCATGTCGTCGAAGAAGGCCTGACCGATCAGGTGCTGGATGATCCGCAACACGCCTATACGCAGCTGCTTGTCAGCTCTGTCCTGCAAGTTTGAAGAGCGCCGCATGATCACACTCGAGAACGTCTCTAAAACCTTCACGCTTCACAATCAGGGCGGCGCAGTGATCGAGGCCATCGCCGATGTCAGCCTATCCGTGACGCCGGGCGAATGTGTGGCGCTGACGGGGGCGTCAGGTGCGGGCAAGTCGACGTTGATGCGGTTGATCTACGGGAATTACCTGGCCAAGACGGGCACGATCCATGTGGGGGATCTGGAAATCAAGCGGGCCAAGCCCCACGATATCATCGCCTTGCGACGCGACACTTTGGGGTATGTAAGCCAGTTTCTGCGGGTGGTGCCCCGCGTGCCGACACTCGATGTGGTCGCGGAACCGCTGCGCGCCATAGGACGCCCTGCGGACAATGCGAAGGATCGCGCGGCTGATCTGCTGACCCGCCTCAACATCCCCCAAACACTTTGGTCCTTGTCCCCCACGACTTTCTCGGGTGGCGAACAACAGCGGGTCAACATCGCCCGCGGTTTTGCGCATCCTTACCCCGCGTTGCTTCTGGACGAACCCACTGCAAGCCTCGACGGCTCCAACCGCGAAGTCGTGTTGGACCTTATCCAAGAGGCCAAGCGCCGGGGGGCAGCAATCATCGGGATCTTCCATGACGAAATCGCACGCGCCCAGATCTGTGACCGCGAGATTGACGTGTCCTCATTCACGGTCGGGAAAGCAGCATGAAGCCGGGTCGGCTCATCGCTTTCGTGGGGCCGTCGGGCGTTGGCAAGGACAGCGTGATGGAGGCCATCGCCGAGGCCGCCCCTAAGTTTCAGCTCGTGCGCCGCGACATAACCCGTCCGGCCGATTTGGGGGGAGAGAATTTCAATCCGATCAGCGAAGACGATTTCGCCCTTAGCACCCAAGCAGGCCAATACTGCCTGCACTGGCAAGCGCACGGTCTAAGCTACGGGATCCCAAGGGACGTCTTGCGGCGGGTGACAGGCGGTGTCGACCAGTTGGTCAACCTGTCACGCACAGTTCTACAGGATGCAGCGGCGGTCTTTCCAGCGTTTCTGATCATCAATCTGACGGCAAAGGCGGAAACCCTTGCTGATCGGGTGCGCGGACGTGGACGCGAAGACCCCGCCGATATCGCGCGTCGGCTTTCGCGCAAAACGAAAGAATTGCCGGCAGATCTGCATGTCCACACCGTATCAAATGATGGGCCTTTGTTCGACACGGTCACGCAAGTCCTGCGACTAATCCAACCGGTGCGCGCCTGATGATTTCAGCATTAAGTAATATGATATGAACTCCCCGCTCCCACCCGAAAGCCTTGCAAACTTGCATGTTGGCAACGTCTCCGAACCGCTTTGTCTGACCAATGCCCGGCTTGTTCTGCCCGATCGCGTTGAAACCGGAACGATTGTGGTCGAAGACGGCCTGATCACGGAAATTTCGGATGGGCATGTAACGGGCCGCGGCGTGATTGATTGCGATGGGGCATTTGTTCTGCCCGGCCTTGTCGAACTGCACACAGACAACCTTGAACGCCATATCGAACCGCGCCCTTCCGTGGATTGGCCACATCTTCCCGGGATCCTTGCCCATGATGCAGAGCTTGCATCGGTCGGGATCACAACGGTTTTTGACGCGATGCGCGTTGGGTCCATCCCCGATGGTAAGGCGCGCTATTCGGAATATGCCCGGGGTCTCTCGCGCGAGATCATCGCGTTGCGTGCCGCGGGTGCGCTCAAGATCAGCCATTTCCTGCATCTCAGAGCCGAGGTATGTTCAGAAACTTTGCTCGAGGAACTCGCAGCTTTCACGCCCGACGACCGGATCGGGATCGTCAGCCTGATGGACCACACGCCCGGACAAAGACAGTTTCGCGATATTTCGAAGCTGAAACTCTACGTCGCAAAAAAGCGTGGTTTGACGGACGCCGAGTTCGAAGATCACGTTGCCAATCTCAAAGATCTACGAGACCGCTTCGGCGATGTTCACGAGGCTGGCACGGTTGCAGAAGCCGCGCGGCTCGGGGCTGTTCTAGCCAGTCATGATGATACCACCAAGGACCAGGTTGCAACCTCAAAGCACTACGGAGTCACATTCGCCGAATTTCCCACGACGTTCGAGGCCGCGCAGGCCTGCAAGGCGAACGGCATCTACATCATGATGGGGGCGCCAAACATCATCCGCGGCGGGTCGCATTCCGGCAATGTTTCGGCGTTGGATCTGGCTGTCGACGGTTTGCTTGACATCATCTCGTCGGACTATGTGCCCTCAGCGCTTCTGCTGTCCGCCTTTCATCTGGGATCAGTCTGGGATGACCTGCCCCGCGCCATCCGCACGGTCACCCAGGCCCCCGCCAAGGTTACCGGTCTGACGGACCGTGGACGGCTTGAGATTGGCCTGCGCGGTGATCTGGTCTGTGTGTCGCTCCTGAATGACACGCCGATTGTGCGTGGCGTCTGGAGCCGCGGACGACAGGTCGGATAAATCTGCGCCCCCCCGGGTTAAGTCCATCCCCAACCCGCCATCATCGACATAGATCCTCTCGCCCGTGACGTAGATGGCCCTTTCCAAACAGAGGAAAACCACCAAATCGCCAATCTACAGCGGGGCGTCCACGCGCTTCAACGGTTTTCGCGACATCACCGTATTCATCGCTTCTGCATTAGCTTTCACACCTGCCATCATCTCAGCTTTAATCGAACCGCGACCAACGGCATTCAAACGGATATTGTGTGTGCCAGTGCCAAGACTGAGACCTTTTTCAATTGCGTCATCCCAGCTTTGGAGGCGCAGTATGCGGGTATGGAAGGGATAGCCACTTGTTCGTTGATGGACGACATGTTGACGATGGCACCTTCGATCTTTTGCGCCACTATTGTGTTTGCTGCACGCTGCGTCGCCATAAAGACATAGCGTAGATTGATGTTTACGACGTTCTCGAAATCCTCAAGGTCTCAATTCAGGACATCGCCAGCTATCGCCACACCCGCATTGTCAACGAGGGGGAGACAGGCCCGTGCTCAGCCTCAATCTTTTCGAACATCGCTGAGATCTGAGCAGGATCGACCATGCCGCAAACCAGACCGGAGAACGCGCCAAGTTCTTTGGCAGCGGCTGTCACGTCGTTTGGAACGGGCGCGTGACAATCACACTCTTCGGCGGAGCTGTTCCAAGGCGAGATCGGTTTTTTGCGAAACCCCGCAACCTTCGGCATTTCGCAGCATGACTTGAGTTTGCCGTCGCATAGGGTTTCGTCTCAATTTTAAAGGCGGCCCTTTGCAAAGCCAGGCCAGAAAAGTGTCAAACTCCACAATTCATCCGCCGATATGGTCGCAGAGACGCGTGCCCGGATTGAGGGAATCAAAACGCTCGATTTGTTGGGATGGTGGATGATCCGAGTGTGGTGATCTTCGACATCCGCGATGCGCGCGAACGTTAGCGTGGTGGTACTGTTCCGGGAAGTCTCCATGCGCCGGGCGGGATGATCGAATTCTGAGGAAGTCCCGACAGCCCGTATCACAAGCAAGTATTCGCCCAAAAAGATAAGAAGGACGTCTTTCACTGTGACCCGGGATGATGATCAGCAATCACCGTGGCGACGCTTCAGGACAAGGGATCCGAAGCGGCCCATCCGCACGAAGGTTTTTCGGGCTGGGAAGCGCACGGTGGACCGCTGGAACACCCCGAGCCCAAGGGCGGACAACGCGGTCCGATCATGCGTTGCTGAGAACCGCATTCAGCTTGGTTACCGTCCGCTTACGCTGGCCAACGGCATCCTCTTCAGAAGTGGCAAACTCAGGGGGTTCGTGCGCCATGACCTTTGGCGGTTTCGCATCGAACCTTGCCAATTCAACACGGGCAGAATGCGCCGCAGGGCCTTGCGAAAGGGCCGATGTCCGCAGATCGTGCGTCAACACGTTTGGGTTGCCATGCCGGTCTCGATCTTGAAGGGCAGAATAGTCGGGATCATACCAGGCCCCCGTCCATAGAAAGACACTGCCGGGCGCGATATCATCCGTCAGACGCGCGCCTGCAAGGCAGCGACCGCGGGCGTTGAACAATTCGACCACGTCCCCGTCTTCGATCCCGCGCGTCCTGGCATCGTCAGGATGGATCAAGACAGGCTCTCGCCCGGCGATCTTATGCCCAAGACTGTAGGCGCCGTTGTCCAACTGCGAATGCAATCGCGTCGCAGGCTGACCTGATATGAGAAAAAGGGGGTGGTCCGCGTCACCGGCATCGCGGCGGGGCAACCAGCTTGCATGGCCCGGACAATCGGGCAGATCAAAACCTGCGATAACGTCTGAGTACAGCTCAATCCGTCCACTGGGGGTGGGCAAGGCGTTTCCAATCGGATCGGCACGAAAGTCAGCCAGAAAAACCTGGTTCGGCGCCGGGTCGGGCAGATGCAGTACGTCACCGTCAATGAATGTGTCCCAATCCGGGAGCGCGGGTCCACAGGCGTTAGCAGCTTGCCGTGTCTCGTCCCACATCCGCCGTATCCAGCCATCGGGTGTCAGGCCTTCCGTGAACGCCTCCGCATTGCCCAACCTTTCGGCTAGGGCCGCATACATCTCAAACTCTGTCCACGCCTCGCCTGCGGGGAGGACGGCTTGCGGCATGGGCATCAGCGAGCTGTCGGTGTGGCCAGCCCCGAAATCGGTGCGTTCCTGCGGGGCGGCGACCGGCAGAACGATGTCGGCATGTCTTGCCGTCGCAGTCCAGTTGATCTCATTCACGACGACGGTCTCCGGCTTCTGCAATGCCGCATGAAGCTGACGCAGATCCTGATGATGGTGAAACGGGTTGCCGCCAGCCCACCAAACCATCCGGATGTCCGGGAAAAGCCGCGTCTGCCCATTGTACTTGTAGGACCCTCTGGGATTGAGCAGCATCTCCGATATCATCGCCACGGGAATGAAATCATCGACCGGGTTTTCCCCTTGTGGAAAGACGCCGGGGCGGAAGGGTCGCGCGGTATTGCCGATGGTGGCGTTCACAGCGTAGCCGATCGTGTAGCCCCCACCCGGCAGACCGATCTGACCCAGCATCGCAGCAAGCGTGACGGTCATCCAAAGCGGCTGCTCTCCGAAGTCCGCGCGCTGCAAGCCAGCCGAGCAGGTGATCATCGTGCGCGATGCGGCCATATCGCGCGCTAACGCCCTGATACGGCCCGCATCAACACCCGATTGAATCGCAGCCCAGTCGGCATCCTTCGCAGTACCGTCTTCATGTCCAAGCAGGTAGGCTTCGACCTTGGCAAAACCGGTTGTGTAAGTCTTGAGGAAAGCTTTGTCATGCAGGTTTTCGACCAGCAGCGTATGCGCCAGACCCATCATGACAGCCACATCGCTGCCCGGACGGGGCGGCAGCCACTCGGACTTCACCATATCGGACACGTCCGTCCGAAGCGGGCTGAAACTGACAAAACGCACCCCAGACTTTGCGCAAGCCGTCATGCTGTCTTTCATCCTGTGTTTCGAGACACCGCCATCACCAACTTGCGTATTGCGCAGGGGCAAGCCGCCAAAGGCCACAACCAGATTGGTATGCTCGGCCACGACGGACCAACGCGTTGCCGTCGCCACATGATCGCGATAACGGCCGACGATGTGCGGCATCAGTACAAGTGCCGCGTTGTAGCTGTAATTGCCCTTTGATCGGACAAAGCCGCCTTGGGTATTCAGAAATCTCTTCAACTGGCCCTGAGCGTGATGGAAACGGCCCGCGCTTGACCAGCCATAGGATCCACCATAGATCGCCTTGTTGCCATGCTGAGTACGAATGCGGGAAATCTCGGTGCCGAGCAGATCCAAGGCGTCCTCCCAGGACACTTCGACAAAGTCGTCGCGCCCGCGGATACCGCCGCCAGTTAGCCATCCCTTTCGAACCGCCGGGCGCAGGACCCGGGCACGGCCGCTTAGACTGGATGCGATGTTTTCATTGATGGGCGACGGATGCGGATCGTCCGGATGCGCATCAACGCGCGTCACGACACCGTCGCTGATCGACACAAGGCCCATGCCCCAATGGCTTCCTGTGCGCACGCGGTCTTCGTTTGACATAATCACAACCTTTCCTGGACACGTCCACATTCCGATACTGACGCAGGCCAGCGCATCTGTCATCCCAGTGATGTGGCAATTCGGGACACACAAGACTAATATGCTCAGGTGTTCGGAGCACAAAGGTCAAACCATGACACGAACATATCCCGATTTGGAGGCGCTGGTCGTCTGCCCAAAATGCGATCTGCTGCACGAAGCAGAAACACTGCCGGCTACCGCCCACGCGCGCTGTGCACGGTGCGGGACAGTTCTGTTTTCCTCTCGCCCTCGGGCTGTTGTTCACGTGATCGCCTTGTCGCTGACAGCGACAATCCTGATGGCTGTTGTGATCTTCACCCCATTTCTTCAACTTCAGAACGGACAATTCGTAAGCCGCGCCTCGGTTTTCGACACAGTTACCGCATTCACGGAAGAGATCATGCTGCCGCTGTCTTTCGCGGTTGCCGTCTCAGTCGTCGTCCTGCCGCTGACGCGCTTTCTTGCGCTTCTCTATGCGTTCTCGCCGCTTCTGCTGAACCGCGCCCCATGGCCATATGCCAAGCAGAGCTTCGCCATAGCGGAATGGTTACGACCTTGGGCGATGGCAGAGATCTTCATGGTCGGTGTCGCAGTCGCGCTCGTGAAGCTTTCCAGCCTCGCGACACTGTCGCTTGGCCCGGCGTTCTGGTCCTTTGCAGCTATCGTGCTGGTAGTAGCGCTGAAGGAAACCCTGATGTCCCGTTTCGCGCTTTGGGCGCTGCTGGATAAGGTAGACACGTGATATCTGCGCGCGACGCAGGCTTGATCGGATGTCGCTCTTGTGGACGGGCCAACCTGCGGGGCCAATCATTTTGTACGCGCTGTGGTTCTCGGATCGAAAGCCGTTCCGCTCGAAGCCTGCAACGGGTTTGGGCGTGGATGACCATCGGCATCCTGACCTACATTCCGGCGAATATCTACCCGATGCTGATCACATCCACCGTGCAGGATCGCCAGGAAAGCAACATTATGGGCGGTATCATCGAGTTGGCCGAGTATGGCTCTTACGGGGTAGCGTTGATCGTATTCGTGGCCAGCATCCTGATCCCGGTGGGCAAGTTCATCGCCATCGGCTATCTGGCCCTTGCCATCCAAAAACGATGGTCACACGATCCGCACCGCCTTCTGGCGCTGCACGAGGTGGTCGAGTTCATCGGGCGATGGTCTATGATCGATGTCTTCGTCGTTGCGATTCTCGCGGCCCTCGTTCAGTTCGACCTGATTGCGACGATCAATCCAGGATTTGCCGCCATCTGCTTTGCACTTTCGGTTGTATTCACCATGCTGTCTGCACAAAGCTTTGATTCCCGTGACATTTGGGACCGCGCCGAGGAGACCCAAGCTGGACAACGATGACGCACCTGCCAGGCTGACAGTCGAGGACCGTCCGCGCACGGCCCTTTCACGGGTCTGGCTGCTGCCTTTGCTTGCGGTCGTCATTGCACTTGGCATTGCATGGCAAAGTTACCAAAGCCGCGGTCCCCTGATCGAAATCGCCTTCGAAAGTGCGGATGGTGTGCAGATCGGTCAGACCCAACTGCGATATCGCGATGTGTCGGTCGGGATGGTCGAAGACACACGGTTCTCCGACGATCTCAGCAGCGTGATCGTCCTCGTACGGGTCAACAATCAGATCGCATCCTTTCTGGATGAAGGTGCCCGCTTCTGGATCGTGAAGCCGGAGGTCAGCGCGCGGGGCGTTTCAGGTCTGGGCACCGTTTTGTCGGGCGTCTACATTGAAGGGATCTGGGACGCAGAGCAGGGCGAACCGGAACGTAGCTTTGTCGGCCTCAGCAGCCCGCCGCTAGTCCAGAACAGCCAGACCGGCTTGCGCTTCGTCCTTGAAACACGCGAAGATGTGCAGCTCGTCGAGGGTGCACCCATACTTCTTAAAGGTCTTGAGGTGGGGCGTTTGGGCACACCGGAACTCGAGGCCGACGGTGCCACGATCAGAATCGCTGCTTTCATTCAGGATCCGCATGATAACCGCATCACCACGTCGACGCGGTTTTGGGATGTGTCCGGGTTTTCCCTCAGCCTAGGCGCAAGCGGTGTGTCCCTGAATGTCGAAAGCCTCGCATCACTCATTCAGGGCGGCGTCAGTTTCGACACCGTTCTTTCGGGCGGTGCGCCGGTGGATCAGGGCCACGTCTTCACCCTGTTTCCAGATGAGACCAACGCCCGTCAAAGCCTGTTTGAAAGCGTCGTGGAACAGGCCGTCGTCGTCTCTGCCTTGTTTGACGGATCGGTCGCCGGTCTTCGCGAAGGCGCTGCCGTCCGTTTCCGAGGCATACGCGTCGGCGAGGTCAGCGATCTGGCGGTTCAGGTGGACCGCGATCAAGACAGCCCGAACATCCGCCTGCAGGCGATTTTTAACCTGCGACCGGACAAGCTGGGGCTGGATGAAGGGGCAGATCAGGACGAGGTGGCAGCTTTCCTGGAAGCCCGCATCGCAGAAGGACTGCGCGCCCGGATTGCAAGCGATGGATTGCTGGGTGGTGATCTGCTGGTCGAACTTGCCGAACTGCCCGAAGCGACCGAGGCTGCATTGCGTGTGGACGAGGACGGCATCCCGGTGATCCCGGACGCCCCGGCCGAAACCGGAAGCTTCGCGGCCAGTGCGGAAGGCGTTTTTGAGCGGATCAATGCGTTGCCGATCGAAGAGGTTCTGGAAAGCACGATTGCCCTTCTCGACAATGCAAACCGCGTTGTCGGCGCAGAGGCGACGCAGCGGCTACCCGGTCAAACGTCGGATCTGCTGGAGGATGCGCGAACACTGGTGGCCTCGCAAGATCTTCGAGCGGCGCTGACAGACCTGCGCCAGACCAGCGCGGATCTACAAGCGATTGTCGCCGGTGTCGCGGAAAGTCAGGCGGTCGCGAATGTGACGGCCGCCCTGGAACGCGCAGATGACATCGCGAAAGGGCTGCAATCGGCCTCCAACGATCTACCCGAACTAACGGAACGCCTCTCAACCCTTGCGGCGAAGGCCGAGGCGCTTCCGCTTGAAGATCTGGTGACAGGCGCCACGGACCTTGTGAATACAGCCGACACATTTCTCGGAGCAGGTGAAGCGGAAGAGATCCCAGGGGCGCTTTCTGGTGCGCTAGAGGAATTGCGCCAAGTGCTATCAGAACTTCGCGAAGGCGGTGCTGTCGGCAATCTCAATCGAACGCTGGCCAATGCGGATCAGGCCGCAGACGATATATCAGAGGCCGCAAAGGCTCTGCCAAATCTGTCCCAACAGCTAGGCCAAACCCTCTCCAGCCTGAACGCCTTTGTGGCCAGCTACGACGACAGATCGCGTTTCAACGAAGACACTTTGACCATGCTGCGCGAGGTCCAGGAGGCCGCCGAGGCGGTCTCGTCGCTCGCCCGCACGATCGAGCGCAATCCAAATTCCCTTTTGATCGGACGCTGATGTCAATTCGCCTCTTATCCGCTTTCATGCTGATTGCCACCCTACCCGCCTGTGACTTCGGGCCGGAAACTGCCCGCTTCGTTCCGGCACCCACCCAATCGGAACTGCGGGCACGCGCACGTGTTTCGACGGTCGAGATCAGCGAAGTCACGTTGCCAGCATATGCGGCCAGCGAAGAGATAAGTCTTCGGGAAGAAGGCGGCGCGATCCGTTCGAACCCCGATTTCCTCTGGGCAGAGCTGCCGGAAAATGCGTTGACGCAAGCGCTGGTCGAGAACCTGTCGCAAATCACGGGTGCGCAGGTCGCAGCGAACCCCTGGCCATTGGGCGACCGCCCCCAGGTCGAGGTTACGGTGCGGGTCCGAACGATGCTTGTTTCGGAGACCGGCACGCTGGAGTTTTCAGGCCAATATGCCATAGGCGCGCCCGAAGATGCGGTCCGTGAGCACGTTCATGCTTTCGCGCTGACTGAAACGATTTCAGGCCGTGATTATCAATCCATCGTGGATGCCCATGGTCGCGCCTGGCGTAGATTGGCCGAAGACATTGCGAGGCGGGGACTACGCTAGTGCTTCGGCAATCGCAGCATCGAGCTTGCTTACAAGCTCATCAAGCTGGGTGTCTTCAATGATGAAAGGTGGTGCCAGCAGGATATGGTCGCCATACTTGCCATCAATCGTACCGGAATTCGGATAACAGATCAGCCCACGCTCAAAAGCCGCCATTTTGATGCGCCCCGCAAGCCCGCGCGAGGGATCGAATGGTGTTTTGCTTTCCCGATCTTCAACAAGCTCAATGCCGCGAAACAGCCCACGCCCCCGAAGGTCGCCCACGTGAGGGTGCTGGCCAAAGCGTTCTTGCAGGCGTCTATGCAGCTTGCCGCCCTGCAGGCGCACGTTCTCCAGAAGTCCGCGTTTCAAGACCGCCGATAGAACGGCCAGACCGGCTGCAGTCGCTGCCGGATGCCCAAGATAGGTGTGGCCGTGTTGAAAAAAGCCGCTGCCATTCGCGATTGCCTCGTAGATCTGTTGCGTGCAAAGCATTGCCCCAATCGGCTGGTAACCCGCACCCAGGCCCTTGGCGATGCAGGTGATGTCGGGGGTGATGCCATCCGCTTCGCAAGCGAATAGCCTGCCCGTCCGCCCCATACCGCACATGACTTCGTCCAGGATCAGAAGCACGCCGTATCGGTCGCAGATCTCGCGGATGCGCTTAAAGTATCCAGGCACCGGCACAAGTGCACCAGCCGTCGCTCCGACCACGGGTTCTGCAATAAAAGCCATAACGCGTTCCGGCCCGACGCGCTGGATTTCCTCTTCAAGCGCACCAGCCGCACGCTGCCCGTAGGTCTCGGCGGTCTCGCCTTCCTGTTGCAGGCGATATTCGTAGCAGGGATCGATATGGCTGATGTCGAGCAGAAGTGGACCGAATTGCGCCCGCCGCCACGCGTTACCTCCCGCCGAAAGGGCACCGATTGTATTGCCGTGATAGCTTTGTTTACGAGCGATGATCTTTGTGCGCTCTTTCATCCCCAGTTCGACCCAGTATTGCCGCGCGAGCTTGATCGCAGCCTCGATCGCCTCCGACCCGCCGGACACGAAGTATACTCGGTCCAGACCGGCGGGAGCGTTTTCGATCAAAAGATCGGCCAGTGCTTCCGCGGGTTCGGAGGTAAAAAAGCCGGTATGCGCAAATGCCATCCGGTCGAGCTGATTCTTGATGGCCGCAATCACGTCTGGGTCGCCATGCCCGAGGCAAGAAACCGCGGCACCGCCTGATCCATCGAGATACCTCTTCCCGCTTTCATCGATCAGATAGCAGCCCTCACCCCCGACCGCATGCGGAACAGATTGTCGGGAATGGCGTGGAAAAACATGAGACATCGAACGAGCTCTGGCACGATTGGCGATCAGTTCGATCGTACCCCAATCCGCGCGTCCTGCAACGGGCATCAATGATGGCGCGCTGCAACTAGCGTTTGTAGTTTGTGATCAGCATGTTAACGTCTCAGCACCAATGTCCGCGGCAGCCATAGTATTTTTGCTGTCGCTAAGACAATCAAAGGGAGACACACATGAAATTCTTGAAGATTACTTCCCTTGCTACCGTTGCCGCCCTTGCAGGGAACATGGCTGCGGCACAGGAACGGTTCATCACCATCGGCACGGGCGGTCAAACCGGCGTTTACTTTGTCGTGGGCCAGTCGATCTGCCGCCTCGTCAATCGCGGCTCTGGCGATCATGGGCTTAAGTGCACGGCCCCGTCGACCGGCGGGTCCATCGCAAATATCAACGCGATCAAGGCGGGTGACATGGATATGGGGGTCGCCCAATCCGACTGGCAGTTCCATGCGTTCAATGGCTCATCCCAATTCGAAGGTGCCGGCTTTGACAAGCTGCGCGCTGTCTTCTCGGTGCATGGCGAACCCTTCACGGTCGTCGCACGTACCGATTCCGGCGTGGCAAGCTTTGACGACCTGTTTGGCAAGCGCGTAAATGTCGGCAACCCGGGATCGGGCCAGCGAGCGACGATGGACGTCGTTCTTGGTGCGATGGGCAAATCGGCCGACGATTTCGCGCTTGCTTCAGAATTGAAACCGGCGGAGCAATCCGCAGCACTGGGTGACAACAAGGTCGACGCGATTATTTATACGGTCGGCCACCCCAACGGATCGATCCAAGAGGCGACCTCGACCGTTGACGCTACGCTGGTACCGGTTACGGGCGATGCCATCGAAACGCTGGTAAACGACAATCCATATTATGCCAAGGCTACCATCCCGGGGGGCATGTACAAGGGCACGGACGGAGACGTCGAAACCTTCGGTGTGAAGGCGACCTTTGTGACGTCGGCAGATGTTGAGGATGACGTTGTCTACACAGTTGTGAAAGCCGTCTTCGACAATTTCGACCGTTTTAAGGGGCTGCATCCCGCCTTCGCGAACCTATCCGAAGAAGAGATGATCGCCGATGGCCTGTCAGCGCCGCTGCATCCCGGTGCCGAGAAATACTACCGCGAACGCGGATGGCTCAACTGATCCACGGACAAGCTTGAACCATACCAGCCCCACAAATGGTGGGGCTGGTCACACAGATCAAGACAGTCCAAAGGGCGGGGATCTGGAAACAACAGCCGGGGGGCGCACCATGAGTGATGACAAGCAATTTGAGGCCGCAGCCGTCGAAAACGAAGCGGCAGGCAAAGGCGGGCTTAGTCAGGAAGAACTTGATGAGCTGGTCGCCGCTTCAGATACCGGAGGGCGTTCCCCCTCGGGCACAATTGGTTCCTTTCTGGTCGCCGTCGCGCTGGCCTGGTCACTTTTTCAGCTTTGGATCGCGTCGCCGATCCCCTTCATCGTCGGCTGGGGTGTTTTCAACGATACCGAGGCCCGCTCAATCCATCTGGCCTTCGCCCTGTTTCTGGCCTTTGCGGCTTATCCTGCCGCCCGCACAAGCGCTCAGCTTGCCTTGGCAGTCATCGTACCGGCGGTCCTGACCACACTTTTCATGTACGGAGCCAAGGAAGGGGTGCCTGTCTGGTGGGTACCCATCCCGGCTCTGGTCCTTATTGGGGCAATCATTCTAGGCTCTCCCAAGGACCGGATTCCCGGATGGGAATGGCTGCTGGCTATCGTGGGGGCGATTGCGGCACTTTATCTTTATATCTTCTACGACGGCATCGCCCAGCGCGTGGGCGCACCGATACTTCAGGACTACGTGATCGCCGTCATAGGTATTCTGCTGCTGCTTGAGGCAACACGCCGCGCCCTCGGCCCGGCCCTGATGATCGTGGCGACCGTATTCCTGGTTTACACATTCCTCGGCCCTTACATGCCGTCGATCATTGCGCATAAGGGCAACAACCTATCCGAAGTCGTCAACCATCACTGGATCACGACCGAAGGCGTTTTTGGCATTGCACTTGGTGTTTCGACCTCATTCGTGTTCCTCTTCGTCCTTTTCGGTTCCCTTCTAGATAAGGCAGGCGCAGGCAACTACTTCATCCAGGTTGCTTTCAGCCTCATGGGGCATATGCGGGGCGGCCCTGCCAAGGCCGCAGTCGTCTCATCGGCGATGACAGGTCTGATCTCGGGATCGTCTATCGCCAATGTGGTCACGACGGGGACCTTCACGATCCCGCTGATGAAACGGGTTGGTTTCAATTCGGAGAAAGCTGGCGCGGTCGAGGTGGCAAGTTCCGTCAACGGGCAGATCATGCCGCCTGTCATGGGGGCCGCAGCCTTCCTGATGGTCGAGTATGTGGGCATTCCCTATTTCGACGTGGTCAAACACGCCTTCCTGCCAGCGGTGATTTCATACATCGCTTTGGTCTACATCGTGCACCTTGAAGCGATGAAAGCCGGGATGGAGGGCCTGCCACGCGCTGTGGAACCCAAGCCGCTGGTCGCATGGCTGATGAGCCTCGCATTCACGATCGCGGTAATCTGCGGGCTGTCCTTCGCGGTCTATTACGGGATGGGCTGGATCCGGCCCGCCTTTGGCGCTTCGGCGGGCTACGTTGTCTTCGGTTTCCTCGTTGTGGTCTATATCGGGCTTCTGTCGATCGCGGCGAAGGAAAAACCGCTTGAGATGGAAGATCCCAACGCCCCAGTTACTCAATTGCCTCTACCCGGGCCCACGATCCGTTCGGGCCTTCACTTTCTGTTGCCGGTGGTTGTGCTGGTCTGGGCGCTGATGATCGACCGACTGTCGCCGGGCCTTTCGGCGTTCTGGGCGGCCTCTTTCATGGTCTTCATCCTTGTTACGCAACGCCCGCTTCTGGCGATGCTGCGCGGGGTCGGTGATTTGGGCGGCGCGATCCGCGATGGCTTTGCTGACCTGATTGACGGTTTGGTTGCAGGCGCGCGCAACATGATCGGCATCGGCATTGCGACCGCAACGGCGGGTGTGATCGTCGGTGCAGTCAGCCAGACGGGCGTTGGATCCGCCCTCGCCGACGTGGTCGAAGTTTTGTCGGGCGGCAGAATCATGGCGATCCTGGCCCTGACCGCTGTCCTGTCCCTGATCCTCGGGATGGGCCTGCCGACGACCGCAAACTATATCGTCGTGTCGGCCCTTCTGGCCCCGGTCATCGTGACACTGGGCCAGCAGAACGGACTAATCGTGCCGCTAATCGCCGTACACCTCTTCGTTTTCTACTTCGGGATCATGGCCGACGTGACACCCCCGGTCGGCCTGGCCAGTTTTGCCGCCGCCGCCGTCTCGGGCGGTGATCCTATCCGAACGGGCCTGGTTGCGTTTTTCTATTCACTTCGGACCGCGGCGCTGCCGTTCCTTTTCATCTTCAACACCGATCTTCTGCTGATCGATGTCACCTGGGCGCAGGGCATATTCGTCTTCATTGTCGCAACCATAGCCATGCTGCTTTTCGCGGCGGCGACACAGGGATGGTTCCTTGCGCGTAACAGGTTCTACGAGACACTCGCGCTGCTGCTGATTGCCTTCACACTCTTCCGACCGGGCTTCTGGATGGATATGGTTTCACCTCCCTTCCAGAACGTACCACCCGCAGACCTTGCCACAGCTGCCCTGAATGCGGAAATAGGAGACAGTCTTCGCCTGCAGGTCAGTGGTCTCAATGCGGTAGGGGACGCTGTGACCTTTACCGCCCTTCTACCCGTCGGTGAGGGTGAGACAGGCGAGGACAGGCTTTTCGCTTCGGGCTTTGAATACATCGCCAATGGTGAGGATGTGATCGTCGACAACGTGGCCTTTGGCAGCGTCGCCGCCGAGGCCGGTTTCGACTGGGATCAGAAGATCGAACAGGTCGAGGTGCCTGCCGATCAGCCTTCCAAATACCTGATGTTCATCCCGGCGCTCATCCTTTTGGGGTTGGTCGTTATGCTGCAGCGTGGGCGTGCGCGTCCGCAACCGGCCACGGCGTAAGGAGATACATCTATGTTCGACAAGATCCTTCTGCCGATTGATTTGGGCCACCCCGAAAGCTGGGAAAAAGCGCTGCCAATGGCGCGCCAATGCGCTGGTCAAAGCGGTGAGATCCACCTACTTGGCATCGTTCATGATCTTGGCGTGGCTGTCGTCTCAAGCTTTCTGCCACCTGACTTTGAGCGCAAGGCCATGGAAAAACTGAAGGCGGATCTGACCGACTTTGCGGACACACATCAATCGGGCAGTGTCAGCCTAAAGCCGCATGTGGGTCATGGCCATGTGCCAGAAACGATCCTGCGGTTGGCCGATCAGATCCGGTCCGACCTGATCGTACTGTCGGCAAGCCCACCAAATGAACTGAAGACCATGTTGATAGGATCGCATGCCTCAAAGGTCGTCCGCCATGCAACAATGCCGGTTCTTGTTGTTCGGTAGCGCCCGGCGGATCGATCCATCGTCGCGCGTTTGCGGACAAAGCCTGATTGTGGTATCAATAAACCGTATTTTGAGAACGATATTTGTAGACCACTTTGCCATTCGTGCCTTTCGGGTAGCGTTTGGCGCTATTTCAACGACGGTATTTGATGACTGACTTTGACCCCGACATTTTCCTCAGAAAGACGGTACGCAAAGACTGGATCGATCTGCGTGATCAGAACTACACACCCAATCTTTCCGTACTGCGCGAAGAAATGTTCATCGACCCGCAACTCATGCCGCGGGACGAAACCACGGGCCTTTTCACGCCGCGCTTTACCGTCCGCGACCAAAAGGCGAGCGGGCGCTGCGCGGGTTTTGCCCTGGCCGCACTGATCGACCTTCAACGCTCTTTGCAAAGCTTGCGCCGCCAGCACAGCGCAGATGAAACCGCATCCACGGACATTCAGGCGATAGGCGCAAACATCGTCAGCGCGGACATGCTTTACAGGATGGCGTATTTCCACGACCGCTACCCCGATCTTGAAGCCGAAAAAGCATCCCTGGACGAAGGTCTGCGCACCATGCGATCTGCGATCAAGGGCTTCTACCATCACGGGGTCTGTTTTGACTGGCCTATCCCTGGTCGTCCAAATGAACCAAAGCGCTGGCAAAGCGAATGCTATTGCGAAAACGGTGTGGATCGCGGTCGACTGTTCCCCACGGTGCCTCAGGCCAAAACGGCGCGCAACATCGGCTTGGGGGCGTATTATCGGCTGGCCTCCATCCTCAACCACTTTCATGCTGCACTGAATGACGCCGAGGCGATCCTGACCAGCGCCAACATCCATGACGGCTGGACAATGGCCACGCCCGGCGCGAATGAAGGGATTATCCGCTGGCCACCAAACAAGGGGCGAATGGGCACCCATGCCTTCGTCATCGTTGGATATGATAAGGATGGCTTTCACGTCCTGAATTCCTGGGGCCCGACATGGGGCGGCTACAAAAACCAGGCGGGCATCGCCCTTTGGACCTATCGCGATTGGGCACAAAACATCGTCGACAGTTGGGTCCTGCGTTTGGGTGTCCACGCCCCGCAGGCGTTTGGTGCCTCGATCGGCGAAAAGGGGACAAAGGGACTCTACGCAGTTCAGTCTGGCTCAACCCCCTGTTTTGAGCTTGTAGGCCACTATATGCATCTGGATGACGGCTTTCACGTCACAACCGGATCTTACCCTTCCTTCCCCAAAAGCTGGGATCGGACCCGCGACTACTTGCATGAAAATATCAATTCCGCGCCGGACTGCCCCAAAGCCGAAAGCACGCACGATTACAAGGGCGTGCTTGTCTGGATTCCAGGCAGCCTTGAGGGTATCAAGGCCGCTTTCGGCAATGCGGTGAACCGCAAAAACCTGATCAAGGCGCTTGGCCTTTATCCGTACACGATTTTCTGGTGCAATGGCTTTGTCGAAAAGTCGCTGGAAGTGCTTGAAGGTCTTTTCGACTCTTGCGAGGCGCAGGCAGGCGAGAATGCGGAACATCTCGACAGTCTGATCGAGAACCGCGTTCGGGGCGTGGGTCGTGCCTTCTGGCGCGATATCGAAATGGGCGCGCGCCGGGTGGTCAAAGGCACGGGCGAGCTGCCGCACGAACCCGATGAGATGGATCGAAAGGCGCGTGTTGCTCCGGGCTATGTCGTGCATTTCCTCAAAGATCTTTTCGATCTTGTGGATGAGACCGGAGCAGAGCTGCACATCGTAGCCGAGGGCGCAGGTGCGCTGGTCGTGCATGAAATCCTGGCATTCCTGGAGGAAGACGCCGCAGACAATCAGCAACTTGGCGGGCGTGCGGCCATAGATTACATCTCGTCGCTCCATCTGATGCACCCAGCCATCGGGATGCCGCGCGCGAAGAAACAGATCCTGCCGTTCTTGGAGGCGATGAACGCCGAAACGAAGAAACGCGGCGGGCGCATCGCGCGGCCCGGGCGGCGAGCGGCCGTGCCCGCCATCAATACGGCAACACCGCCACGGGCACAATTGTACATCCCCACATCCGATCTCGAAGAACGTGTGCATTTTGGAGCCTATGGCAAATCCATCCTGCATCTGGTGGCCCGCGCCTTCGAGGATCGCTATGAGCCACCAGCCAAAGGCCACCGCGAAGCCCCCAAGGTACTGGGCGCCCCGCGCACCTTTCTGGGAATGGCCAAGGCAACCAGCAGCCTGAAGGGTGATGCGCGCAAAGCCATCGTGAAACTGACGCGCGTGCAGTCTCAGCACCACGCGCTTGACCGTGTGCCGCAGACGGTTCTCAACAACGACGACACTTTGACCAAGTTCATTTTCAAAAGCGTTACAGCCGCCCGCAGATTGAAAGCGCGCGCGGAAAGGGAGGATTGATATGCAAAAGATTACCGTCGAAGAACTGATGACCAAGATGGGCGACCTCAGCGTCGATGAAGCCGATCTAGCCAAATACTTCACTGAGGATACAGACAATGCCGATCCGTTCGCGCCCCGCTTTCGTCTGAACCCCGAAACCGTCGAGATACCAGAGGGGCCACAAGCCGATGAACGCACCGCGGCGGCCATGAACGGGGCGAATTGGTTCGCGAAGATGCACCGCAGGAACAAGTTCTATCGACGGCTGTCGAAAGGCTATGACGGACCCATCATCGTTTCAGAAGGCGATAGCTGGTTTCAATACCCCTTGCTTTTGAAGGACACGATCGATCATCTCAGTGAGGATTACGCGGTCTACTCGCTCGGGGCTGCCGGTGATTTGCTCCAACGGATGGCCGACAAGCAGGAATATGTTGGCGCCTTGCAGGACACAGGGGCGCAGCTCCTGTTACTTTCAGGTGGAGGGAATGATCTCGTAGCGAATGGTGCGCTGGCCTCGCATCTTGAACCATTTGACCCGGAGTTGGAACCTGAGGACTACCTTCTCCCGTCTTTTCAGGCGCTTTTGGACAATGCGATCTTCCACTATGGCCGGATGTTCGCGCAGGTCCGCAATCTGTTCCCGCATGTGAGCATCCTTTGTCACGGATACGATTACCCGGTGCCCGACGATGACAGATGGCTGGGCAAGCCTATGGCGTCGCGGGGCATCACGGATCTTGGTCTGCAAAAGCAGATTGCGGCCAGCATGATGGATCAGTTCAACAGACGTCTGCGGCGGCTCGTGCGGGCGCATCCGCACGTGCGTTACATCGATTGTCGGGGGATCGTCGGAGACAGTCGATGGTATGATGGCCTTCACCCTACGGATGCCGGTTACCGCGATGTGGCAGACCGGTTCAAGGATGCGATAGACGCCATTTCCGGCACACGGAGCGGGCCACCTGGCGCCGTTCCCGGTCCATTCGGCCCAAGCGGCAATACCGCCCTGGCGCGGCCTGCGATCGCCGGCGGCGCGGGCCGGGGGATCTCGCTGCATGTGGGGCTGAACACGGTCGATCCGGCGCACTACGCCGGATGGGACGGCGCACTGAAGTCCTGTGAGGCTGATGCGATCGCGATGAAAGCGCTTGCCGATGCCGCCGGGTATGAGGCAACGAAGCTGCTGACGAAAGACGCAACGCGGGCGGCGGTCGTGGAGCAGATCAAGCAAGCCGCAGCGGACCTCAAAGCCGGCGACATGTTCCTTTTCAGCGTATCGGCGCATGGCGGTCGGATTCCGGATTTCAACCAGGATGAGGATCACGACGGCGACGAGAAGATGGACGAAACGCTGTGCCTTTACGATTTCCAGCTTGCCGACGATGAACTCTACATGCTCTGGACCGAATTCCGCGCTGGTGTGCGGGTCCTGATGGTGCCCGACACTTGCCATTCCGGCTCTATGGTCCGGTTCGGCCCGGCAATGCCGACCATGCTGTTTGGCCAGCCTATTGCCCGGATGCATGACCAGAACATCCGTGCAATGCCAATGCATGTGGAAGATCAGGTCTGGCGTGCGAACGAGGCTGCCTATCGCAACGCACAACGCTCTTACGATGCGCTGAAAGAAAGTGTGATGATGGCGCCGCTGACCTCCCCGATCAAAGCTTCGGTTCTTAATCTCGGTGCCTGCAGGGACACCCAGTTTGCCCGCGACGGTGTGGATCATGGTGCCTTCACGGGGGCGCTGCTCAAGGTCTGGAACAGCGGGGCCTTCCATGGAGACTACCGCAGCTTTCGAAATGAGATCGATGCAGAGATCGACTCTGTCAACCAGACGCCGCAGCTTTTCGAGAAGCTCGCGCGGGACGATTTTGGGGCCACCCGCCCCTTCACGATCAGCCCCGGGATCAAGGCGAGACCGCGTCCCACGCCTGTCGCAACAAGTCTGGAAGACGAAGGGGACGAGACCGATACGCTCAGCGATGCCGAGGTCCAGGCGATCCTGGAGGCGAAGACCCGCGGCGCGGGGTTCCGGAACGCCGATGCTGCGCTAAGCTGGCCGGACTACGCGGATTTTGACGCATTCATTAGGGGACTTGGCCTGAAGAATTTCTCAACCGATGAGTTTCTGATTCTGGGTGGGGCACACACCGCGCCCGGTGGGGCCTGCCGGGGCAAGAACACCTATCCGCCACGCGCGCTTTGGCCCAATATCGCGAAGACCGCCCAAGTGCTTGACCACTTCCGCCACCGGATCGGCAAATCAATCGTCATCACAAATGCCTACCGGGCGCCGGGATACAACGTCTGTATCGGAGGGGCAGAGGCCAGCCAGCACAAGGACTTCCGCGCGCTTGATTTCAAGGTGTCAGGCATGGCCGCGCCCGATGTGGCCGTGGCCTTGCGCTGGCTGCGGGACCGCGAGGGGCTCTTTGTCGGCGGAATCGGCCAATACAACAGTTTTACCCATATCGACACGCGCCCGACCAACGGCACTTGGCCCAAAGCCTTCCGGGACAGCGATCTGGCCGCCCTTTCACCCCTTCGGACGGAAACCGACAGGGTCGAAGCATGAGAACTGCCAACTGTTAAGCATTTCCGGTTTTACTTCGCGCTATCCATCATCTTAGGTTCGGCGCAGGAGGAGGGACCGGTATGCGCACTCAGGTCGCGATTGTCGGCGGGGGCCCGTCAGGGCTTCTGCTGGGCCAGTTGCTGCACAAGCAAGGGATTGACTCCGTCGTGATCGAACGGCGCAGCCAGGCGCATGTACTGGGTCGCATCCGCGCGGGGGTTCTTGAGCAGGGCCTTGTCGGGCTTTTGCATCAGGCGGGTGTCGGCAACCGCATGGAAAATGAAGGCTTTCTGCATGACGGCACTATGATCGCGCATGAAGGCCAGATGTTCCGAATTGATTTTGCCGAACATACCGGCAAGTCGGTCATGGTTTACGGTCAGACAGAGTTGACACGCGACCTCTACGCGGCGCGGGATGCGAGCGAAGGAAAAACACTCTTTGAAGTCGAAGATGCCGCGATCCGCGATGCTGAGACCGAAAAGCCTTACTTAACACTGACACATCAGGGCAAAGCGATGCGGATCGACTGCGACTTCATCGCCGGGTGCGATGGATACCATGGGATCAGTCGCAAAAGCATCCCCGCAGACAAACGTCATGAATACGAAAAAGTCTATCCTTTCGGCTGGCTTGGCATCCTTTCGGCAACACCACCCGTGAACGACGAACTGATATACGCGAATTCGGAACGTGGCTTCGCGTTGTGCTCGATGCGCAATGACCAACTAAGCCGTTACTACATCCAATGCGATGCGCTCGATGATCCAGACAATTGGAACGACGATGACTTCTGGGACGAACTCAGGCGCCGCATCCCGGAAGAGGCTGCAGACACGCTTGTCACCGGACCGTCCATCGAAAAATCCATAGCGCCCCTGCGCAGTTTCGTGACCGAGCCGATGCGATGGGGCCGAATGTTTCTCTGTGGAGATGCCGCGCATATCGTCCCACCAACCGGGGCGAAGGGACTAAACACTGCGGCCTCCGACGTGCATTATCTCTTTGAAGGATTGCGCGATTTCTACGCCTCGGGTGACATGCAGGGACTTGATCAGTATTCCGGCCGCGCCCTTGATCGCGTCTGGAAAACAGAGCGTTTCAGCTGGTGGTTTTCCAACTTGATGCACCGCTACCCGGATCAATCCGCTTTCGATCAAAAAATGCAACTGGCCGAATTGGCCTTTTTGCGCGATTCTCCGGAAGCGCAGGCGGCTATGGCACGCAGCTATGTTGGTCTGCCCTACTAGGAAAAGATCATGACCGACCACAGATCGACAGGGACACGGATCAGACGCCAGGTTCTGGGCGACGCCCACGTAGATCGGGCCGAGGCGGAACAGACGGAATTCGATGCGGCCTATCAGGACCTCATCACGCAAAGCGCTTGGGGCCATGTCTGGGCCAGCGATGCGATCAGTATGCGCGAACGTTCGATGATCACCCTGGCGCTTCTGGCCGCTACGGGCAGTTTCGATGAGATCGCCATGCACATTCGTGCAACCGTCCGAACCGGGGCGAGCCAAAGCGACGTGATCGAGGCCTTTCAGCATGTGGCGATCTATGCCGGCGTGCCCAAGGCAAACCGGGCTATCAAGATCGCAAAGGCCACCTATGCCGAGATGGACGCAGAGCGATGAGACTTTTCCCGCGAAATTCAGCGATCCATCCCAAGGCGCATCACCCGCCATACAAGTCCAGCACGTTGCGCGCGCCCTCTCACAGACCCCTGCAGCTTCCATCGACACCGACCGAAGAAACAGGTCCCGTCTTTGGGCACGACATTTTGGGACCCCTTGATGCCGACCTGACACGAAATTTCGGAGCGACCGATGCGGTCGCGTTGGGACCCCAGATCATCGTTCATGGGCGCGTGCAGGACGAAACCGGGCGCCCGGTTCCGAATGCGCTGATTGAGATCTGGCAGGCCAATGCCGCCGGTCGTTACAGGCACCGGAATGACGAATACACTGCCCCGCTGGATCCGAACTTCGGAGGCTGCGGACGTACGATTACCGATCCCGGCGGCGTCTATAGCTTTCGAACAATCAAACCCAGCCCCTATCCTTGGCCAAATGGCCCAAATTCCTGGCGTCCGGCGCATATCCATTTCAGCCTCTTTGGGTCTGCCTTCGGACAGCGGCTGATCACGCAGATGTATTTTGAGGGCGATCCATTGATACCGCTCTGCCCAATCGTCAGCGCCATTTCTGATGAAAGGGCCGTGGATCAACTGACGGCTCCGCTGGATCTAGATGCAACTCAGCCCATGGACGCCTTGGCATATCGGTTCGATATCGTCCTGCGGGGACGCACACAGATACAGTTCGAAAATCGTCGGGATGGTCTGTGATGCAAGATGACCGAAAATTGCGAGAAAGCGCGTCTCAAACAGCAGGGCCGTATGTGCACATCGGGCTGACGCCGGAACTTGCGGGTCTGACCGGTGTTTACCCCGCTGATCTCGGGCGCGAGATCTTTATAGACAAGGCAAAAGGCCCAGGAATCCGTATCGAAGGCACCGTGATCGACGGCGCCGGTGATCTGATCAAAGACGCAGTGATTGAAACCTGGCAATCCGATGCGAAAGGGCGCTTTGATCGTCAGTCAACGATCGGTTGGGGACGCACCAGCACCGATCTGAACACTGGTCTCTTTGCCATCGACACGATCAAACCAGGAACGGTTTCAGTGGAAGGCGGTCATACACTCGCACCGCACATATCCGTCTGGGTCATTGCCAGAGGCATAAATGCGGGCTTGTTCACGCGCATTTATTTCGCAGATGAAAGTGTCAAAAACGCGGCCGATCCAACCCTTTCACAATTGTCTGATCAGACGCGCATCAAGACGCTTCTCGCGCAGCCACAGGCCCCAGGGCTTTATCGTTTCGACATCCGCCTGCAAGGCGACGAAGAAACTGTCTTTCTAGATATCTAGCTGGCGATCACAGCAGAACGGGGCGAATTTCGAAGGATCAACACCTTAGGTGAAAGAGTGCCGACTTCTTCCATCTTAGAGAATAAAGGGCTTACTTATTGGGGTTCCAACTTTTTTTGGGGGGCACAACCTTAAAAAGAAAGTCGCCGGAAGGGTTGCTAGCCCTGTCCGACGACATACAAAATTCCGTTGCGCGTCTTAGCTATCAAATGCGCTCTGACACCGGCAAACCAGACGACAGGGTTGCGGACATGCGCACCATCTGCACACATTAGGGTCTGCTGGACGGCGTAACGCCCGTTCGATCTTCCAGACATACGCGAAAAGCTGCGAATTCAAATTGAGCATCGAGGTGAGGACATCACCTATGTCCGGCACATTTTGCGAAAGGTCCGTTCAGCCGATTTTCTGCCGGGTCGAATTTGTGCAATCTAGGAGGCGGTTGCCACCTAGGCAGCTAACCTGGGCTTCGATGTCCGACGCATCACACGGATCGGTAGTCGATTGGAGTCGCTTGGACCAGTTTTGCGGACAGCCCGCAGAGGCGGTTGCAGATTTGGTCGACGCGACCCAAACGGCGGTATCGTCGCAGCTGAGCGCCTGCGAGATTGCAAAGAGCGGGCCAACGATTTGATCCAGACTGTTCGTGGCCGAGGATCAGTGCCCGACTCTCAAAGTCGATCTCGTCCGATGCCGATTGTTCAAGTTCATGGACCCGCCATCCGGTCAGGATCACCGGTTGCGCCATTTCGCCATAAGGACAGCCGACTTCTCTAGCCCGCTTCCAAATCGCGGCCAGGCAGATGCTCGCTGCTCAGGACACGCAACTTGAATTTGCCCTTGGTCAGAGCCTTCGCACCGGCCATCGGCCTCTGCTCAATGCAACCATGCCCAAGGCCGGAGTTCATCAGCTTGCTCATGTGCTTTTTGAACTCGCGAGCGGCACCCAGCTACTCTTGAACTTGGTAATTCGCGAGCGCCTTGTTGATGTTGCAGTGTTTCACGGTGCCCAATTACATCTGCCCACCGCGGCACAGGAGTTGGTTCCGCAGGGTCATTTCGACACTGGCAATCGTCAAAATTTCATCCGCGACGGCGGCAACACTGGACCGGCGCAGCTTGACTTCTTCAGCCACCAGCGCCTCAGCCTCGGACAGTTAGAGTTTCTTGGGATCGTCTCGGCATCGGCCATCGACCTGGTCCCTTCGGACTTTGCTTCGCGCGTCCCTCAAGCCCAATTGAGGGCACTGGCCGGTGGGCAAGCGCTGCTAACAACCTTTCAGTTCTCGCCCGGTTCTACGATTGTATCCGCCTTGTCCGATTACGCGCTAAACCAAGGACCAGTGTTTGCGACCCATATGTGAGACGCGAAGGATAAAACCGTCTTGAGGCATGTAGGTACAGCCGTCACGGCCGGCGCGAGGCGGTTTCACAATTTGTAAGAACGGTTCTGCAATCTTTTCAGAGTCTTGGGCATCCTATGGGAAGCAGAGTTATCGTGCTCCCATCGCTTGGTCCCGTGTACTCTCGGGAACTAAAAACGTCAGACAATCAGAATCCTGAGGGAAGTGGGGTAACTTCGGACATCCTCAGGCATCGAGGTAATAGCTTCGCAGGGGGGGTGATCTGTCCAGTTGAGCCACGGGACAACCCTTTTTTCTGCTAGCATCGTCGGTTGCTGTCGTCATGGGCTATGGCGCGGTTTTTTCGCACCGGTTCACCCAAGGGGGTGTTAGCGGCGCCAACCTGCGCTTGCCAATCCGCCCGCCACGGGGCTTACTCTGCCCAAAGACACAAAGGACAGGCTCTTGGCTGATCGAATGCACCGCCCACTCACGCTTCGCGATGTCTCAGCTGCTTCGGGCGTCTCGGAGATGACGGTCAGCCGGGTGTTGCGCAATCGGGGGGACGTTTCCGATTCTACGCGCGAAAAAGTACTCGAAGCCGCGAAATCGCTGGGTTACGTGCCCAATCAGATCGCGGGATCGCTTGCCTCTCAACAAGTAAATCTGGTCGCCGTCATTGTCCCATCCCTGTCCAACATGGTCTTTCCGGAGGTTCTGACCGGCATCAATCAGGTGCTGGAGGAAAGCCCCCTGCAGCCCGTTTTCGGCGTCACAGATTATCTGCCCGAAAAAGAAGAACGCGTGCTTTATGAGATGCTGTCATGGCGACCCTCGGGTGTGATCATCGCGGGTATTGAGCACTCGGAAGCGGCCAATGCGATGCTGACGAATGCGGGCATCCCGGTCGTCGAAATCATGGATACCGATGGGCGACCCGTCGACAACGTGGTCGGCATCTCACACCGTCAGGCGGGGCTAGAGATGGCTCGAGCGATCCTAAAACAGGGTTACCAGCGGATCGGCTTCATGGGCACGAAGATGCCTTTGGACCATAGGGCTCGCAAACGGTTCGAGGGGCTGACCGAAGGCCTTGCCAAGGCGGGGATCGAGATCGAGGAACGCGATTTCTACTCGGGTGGCTCGGCACTTGCCAAAGGGCGCGAGATGACGCAAGCGATGCTGGAACGCAATCCGGATCTGGATTTCTTGTACTACTCTAACGACATGATCGGCGCAGGTGGCCTGTTGTATCTGCTTGATCAGGGCATCGACGTGCCAGGACAGATCGGTCTTGCCGGGTTCAACGGTGTCGAGTTACTGCAGGGACTGCCGCGCGAATTGGCGACGATGGATGCCTGCCGACTTGAGATCGGGCAGGCGGCGGCGAAGATCATTCTGGACCAATCCCAGCCGGATGCGGAGCGCATACCGCAAAAGGTCGTGCTGGCGCCCAAGATCAGCTACGGCGACACCTTGCGTCGCAAACGCGTGGTGTGAGCCGCTTCGTCCTGGAAAACCGCGCGGCGCGGCGCGTCTTTCTCGACCGGCATGCGTTGTCAGAAACACCGCAGGGCGCAGCCTCCGGCCTTGATCTGCTGGATCTGATCAAGCGTCTTGGCTTCGTGCAGGTCGACAGCATCAATACGGTCGCGCGCGCGCATGATCTGATCCTCTTCAGCCGTCGTCCCCGGTATCGGCAAAAGGCCCTGAAGCGGCTTTACGAAAAGGATACGGCCCTTTTTGAACACTGGACGCATGACGCGGCGATCATCCCGGTCGACTATTATCATTGGTGGCATCTTCGACGAAGAAGGGATGCGGAACGTCTTCGCAAAAGATGGAAAGCGGGCCGACGTGAGGGGTTCGAAGCGCAGTTTCAAACCGTGCTTGACCAGATCCGGGCAGAGGGTCCGCTGACCTCGTCGGACGTTGGTGCGGACGAAAAGCGGGGATCGGGCGGCTGGTGGGATTGGCATCCATCGAAGACGGCTCTCGAATACCTGTGGCGCAGCGGAGCTTTGCATGTGGTCGGGCGGAACGGCTTTCAGAAACGTTACGATCTGACCGAAAGATGCCTTGAACAGCACCTTTGCCACGACGCAAACATGCCCGACCATGACGAAACGGTAGATTGGCTATGCAGGGCCGCACTTGATCGTCTTGGCTTTGCCACGCATGGGGAAATCGCGGCCTTCTGGGCTCATATCACACCCGCCGAAGCAAAGCTGTGGACAGATACCGCCTTGGCAAGAGGCGAGATCCTGCAGATTGATGTGATAGGCGTGGATGGGCGCACGCGTCCCGCCTTTGCCTTCCCGCAGCTGCCCGAAGATCCTGCGCTGCAAACCCAGCCAACAGGACGTTTGCGCATCCTCAGCCCGTTCGATCCGGCCTTGCGTGATCGCAAGCGTGCAGAGCGGCTTTTTGGATTCGAATACCGGATCGAGATCTTCGTGCCCGAGGCGCGGCGAAGATACGGCTACTACGTCTTTCCGATCCTTGAAGGAGATCGGATTGTGGCGCGGGTCGACATGAAGGCCCACCGCGACAATGGAAATCTCCATGTCCGAGCGCTTTGGCCGGAACCGAAAATCCGCTGGACCAAATCCCGCGCGCAGTCGTTCGAGGCAGAGCTTTTGCGGATCACACGGCTCGCAGGCGTGGATGAGGTTACCTTTGCAGATGACTGGCTGCGCCTTGAACCAATGTGAGGGCACAGCTTGCGCCCGCGCGCCCAAAATGTAGCGTGTCTCTGGTGATGAACGACCCTTTGCAAAACTGGCCGCGCATTCAAACGGTTGGCCTCAGCGGCCTCGTTGTGCGCTTTGGCCCGGCCTTTGACGACCGCGCCAACCGGGCCGCTATCGCCTTTCGCGCAGCGGTAGACGCAGAAAAATGGCCTGAAGTCGAAGAAAGCAGCAGCACACTTGTTTCGGCCTTTTTCCGGGTTGATCTGGCCGAACATGACATGTCGCTGCTCAGCGCACGATTGCAGGAAGTGCTCGACCAGCAAGACTGGCTCGACGCCCCCTTTCCCGCAAACCGATCCCGCTGGACGATCCCTGCCAGTTTCGGCGGGACGTGCGGGCCGCAATTGGAAGAGGCCGCTGCCCTTGCGGGGCTTGATCCCGATGCCGCGATTGCCTCGCTCGCTGCTGCACAGTTGCGGGTTCTGACATTGGGCTTTGCGCCCGGCCAGCCGTATCTCGGTTCACTGGATGCAAACTGGCAGATCCCCCGCCAGTCACAGATTACCAAAGCCGTGCCAGCCGGTGCTCTTGTCGTCGCCGTCCAACAGTTCTGCCTTTTTACTGCATCCGCCCCCACGGGCTGGCGTCACGTTGGCCAGACGGTATTTCGCCCCTTCAGGTCTGACGCTGAGGATCCCTGCCCATTGCGACCGGGTGACGAAGTGCATTTTACGCAAGTGTCGGAAACGGAACTTGAGAGCATTGAGGCAAAAGACAATTGCGGCAATGGCGGGGCCGAACGGGTGCAGATCGGATGAATGGGCTGAAGATCCTCAGCGTTGGGCCAGGCTGCACCCTTCAGGATCTGGGTCGTCCGGGGATGATTGCCGCGGGTCTGACGCAAGGTGGGGCGGCAGATCCGCTGGCGCTTCAGGAGGGCGCAGCGCTTCTGGCGCAACACGCGAGCTGCGCGGCAATCGAAATCGCCGGGATCGGCGGACGCTTTGAGGCCCTGTGCGACATGACAATCGCCCTAACCGGAGCCGAGATGAATGTACACCTTGACGGCACCTCGTTGCCTTGGGGATCCAGTCACTATCTTGCCAAGGGTGCTGTGCTAGAAATAGGCGCAGTGCGGCGCGGTGTCTTCGGCTATCTGCATGTGGCTGGTGGTTTCCAGACGCAGGTGCAGCTTGGATCCCGGTCAACCCATCGGATGATCGGCCTTGGTGCACCGCTTAGGGTCGGCCAGGTCCTACCGGTCGGGTCTTCGACGGTGCCTTCCGGCCTAACACTCCCAGAAGACGGCCGCTTTGGCGGCGGCCACCTTCGGATCGTGCCAAGCCTTCAAACCGAAAGTTTTCCGGAAGAACTGATCCAAAGATTCCTGCGAACAGGCTTTTTCCGGAACCCGAATTCAACACGGCAGGCCATGCGACTGGATTTCGACGGCGCCGGTTTTTCCGACCCCGATCAGCTTAGTGTCGTCTCCGAAATCGTCGTGCCCGGCGACATCCAGATCGGCGGCGACGGCACGCCCTACATCCTGCTGGCCGAATGTCAGACGACCGGCGGCTATCCCCGGATTGGCACAGTCATTCCCGCCGATTTGCCGCGTGCCGTGCAGGCCCCGCCAGCTGCCGAGCTTCGGTTCGAAATGTTGGACATGATCACTGCCACCGAGGCCGAAACCCAGGCGCGGCGCGCGCAGGCAAAGCGACTGCGCCATATCACTCCGCTTTATCGTGACCCTGCAGCAATCTCGGATCTACTGAGCTATCAACTGATCAGCGGCGCGATTACGGGCCAGGACCAGAAGGAGAACTAGCATGCAGGTCGATCTAAACGCGGATATGGGCGAAGGCTTCGGCCCCTGGAAAATGGGCGATGATGACGCGCTTCTGCAGATTGTGACCTCGGCCAATATTGCCTGCGGGGCGCATGCTGGCGATCCTGACGTAATGGCGCACACGATGGGCGTTGCAAAAGAAAACGACGTCGGGATCGGGGCCCATCCGGGATTTGCCGACCTGCAAGGATTTGGACGCAGGCGCCTCAATATCCCGCATGAAAGTCTGCAAAACAGCATCCGCACCCAAGTCGGCGCTTCACTTGGCATGGCGCGGGCTTTGGGCGCAAAGGTCCGTCACGTAAAGCTGCACGGGGCGCTGGCCAATATGTGTTCAGAGGATGAAGCACTTGCCCGCGCCTGCTACCAAGCCGTTCAATCGGTGGATCCCGATCTGATCATCATGGTGCTTGCCGCCACTGCGCAAGAGCGTGCCGTGAAGTCTTTGGGCGCATTGCACGCTACCGAAATCTTTGCCGACCGGGCCTATAACGACGACGCTACGCTTGTGGACCGCAGCCTTCCCGGCGCGGTGATCCATGACCCGGTCCATGCCGGGGCTCGCATGGTCGAGATGATCAATGCACAGGCCATCATCACAAAAAGCGGCAAGCACATAGCGACCTCCATCGACACGATCTGCCTGCACGGGGATACGCCCACGGCCGTCGAGATCGCGCGGCAGGTCAGAGATGCATTGGAGAGCGCGGGCGTCGCGGTGACGCGCTTTTCCGGTCGACGCTAGGGCTTCAGCTTAGTCCGCCCCTTGTTCGTCAAGGCCCATACCTTGTCGCCTTCGAAGACCGCGACACTGGCCGGATCGCCATAGCCCGCCCCGGTATCAAGATTGACCCGGTTACCATAGTGCCGGGCCCGGTCGATCGGTGTGTGTCCATGCACGATCAGCTTTGGATGCCTGCCACGATCCTCGAGAAACTCGTGGCGGATCCAAAGCAGATCCTCTTCGTCCTGCTGGTCGAGTGGAATGCCTGGCCGGATCCCTGCATGCACGAAAAAGATCCCATCCGTTTCGTGAAAGAGGCTCAGGCGCTTTAGAAAGGTCAGATGCGCAGAAGGCACGACCTCTTTCATTTGAATGTGCAGATCCTTTATGCGGGTTTGACCGCGAAACTTCACGCCATAGGAGCCAACGGTCGTGAGGCCACCGATGCGCTCGTGGAACCAGTTATATCCGATGATCATATGAGGATCTTGCTTGGGGTGATCTTCCATGAACCATTCAAAGAAACGATCGTGATTGCCCTTCAGCGTGATCCAGTTGCGTCCGCTTTCCAACCCGTCGACAAGGCCTTCAATCACACCAGCGCTGTCGGGACCCCTGTCGACATAATCACCAAGAAAAACGACCTGCGCGTCAGATCCTCCATCGTCATCAATTAATGCGATCACACGCTCTAGCTGGTCGGGGTGGCCGTGCAAGTCTCCAACAGCGTAGATAGGTTGGTCCATGTGCCTCCTGAAACCGGGGTGGGCGACACGCCCACCTTACGGGACAATCGTTAATTGGCGCGTGCAAGGTGGGCGTGTGGCCCACCAACCCCGCAGGTTACTATGCTACATCAAATTCCAAGGGCTTGACTTGGGTGAACTGTCCCGTTGTGTCAAGCGCCTTCAACACTTCCTCGGGGATCGAGTCATCGACATACAGCAGGGCAATCGCCTCACCGCCTACCTCGCTACGACCCAATGTGAAGTTCGCAATATTGACTCCGTTCCGTCCCATCGTGTTCCCCAAAAGCCCAATGATTCCAGGGACATCTTCGTTCGTTGTGTACAGCATATGCTGCCCGATCTCGGCATCGATGTTGATGCCTTTGATCTGGATAAAGCGGGGCTTTCCATCGCTGAAGACCGTACCTGCAACGGATCTTTCGCGCTTGTCCGTCACGACGGTAACCTTGATATAGCCTTCGAAGACGCCGGACTTGTCCTGGTTTGTCGTGCTGATCTGGATGCCGCGTTCCTTGGCTATCAAAGGAGCCGAGACCATGTTCACATCCGGGTTGGCGCGCTTCATGATCCCCGCGATCACGCTGCAGTTAAGCGCTTCCAGGTTCATGCCAGCGACCGAACCGTCATAGAGGATGTTGATCGCCTTGATTGGCTCGTCTGTCATTTGGCCGACGAAACTACCCAAGTGATCGGCAAGCTTGATCCAGGGGCCCATGACCTTGGCTTCTTCGGCCGTGACCGATGGCATATTGAGCGCGTTTTCCACCGCACCAGTGAGCAGATAGTTGGACATTTGCTCGGCCACCTGAAGGGCGACGTTTTCCTGGGCTTCGGTCGTCGCCGCACCAAGATGCGGCGTTACCACCACGTTGGGCAAGTTGAAAAGCGGGTTATCCTGCGCGGGTTCGACGCTGAAGACATCAAAGGCTGCTCCGGCCAGATGACCAGATTTCAGCGCTTCGGCGAGAGCTGCTTCATCCACAAGACCGCCGCGCGCGCAATTGATCAGGCGCGCGCCTTTCTTCATTTTTGCGATGGCTTCCGCGTTCAGCATCCCGGCTGTCGCATCTGTCTTTGGCACGTGAAGTGTAACAAAATCAGAGCGCTGGAGCAAATCTTCGAGCTCGACCTTCTCGACCCCCATCTTCTCTGCCTTCTCAGGGCTGAGGAATGGATCATAGGCCAGCACCTTCATCTTAAGCCCGCGGGCGCGGTCGCAGACGATGCCTCCGATGTTTCCCGCACCCACGACGCCCAGAATTTTGCCTGTCAGTTCGACGCCCATGAAGCGGGACTTTTCCCACTTGCCCGCATGGGTCGAGGCCGAGGCCTCGGGGATCTGGCGGGCCACGGCGAACATCATGGCAATCGCGTGTTCGGCCGTCGTGATCATGTTGCCGAAAGGGGTGTTCATAACGATTACCCCTTGTTTTGAGGCGGCTTCCCGATCGACATTGTCTACCCCGATCCCGGCCCGGCCGATCACCTTAAGCTTCGTGGCATGTTTCAGGATCGTCGGCGTCACTTTGGTGGCCGAGCGGATGGCGAGGCCGTCATATTCGCCAATGACTCCGGCGAGTTTTTCCTTGTCCTTGCCCAAATCGGGCATGAAATCCACGTCGATGCCGCGATCACGGAAGATCTGCACGGCAGTTTCGGAAAGCTTGTCGGAGACGAGCACTTTGGGGGCCATCTGAGGCTCCTTTTTTGATGTCTGTGTTACGTCGGTATTTTGTCGGTATCGCGTTGATGCGAGAGAAGGCGGGCTCAAGCCCGCCTTACGGGATCAGGCGGCCCGGGATTGCTCAGCAATCTCGGTCTCATAAGCCCATTCGAGCCAAGGGAGCATTGCCTCGATGTCTGATGTCTCCACCGTGCCACCGCACCAGACCCGCAGACCGGGCGGTGCATCGCGATAGGCCCCGATGTCGAGCGCGATCCCCTCGTTCTCAAGCCGTTTGGCGACGGCGTTCGCAAAGGCGGCGCCGTCGACAATCCGAGGATCGGTGAATTTCAGGCAAACGGAGGTGTTCGAGCGCGTGGCCGGCGCTATAGCGAGATTGGCGATCCAATCGCGGGTCTCGCAGAAGTTCCAAATCGACTGCGCATTGGCCTCGGCCCGGTGGATAAGGCCCCTCAACCCGCCAACCGACCGCGCCCAACTAAGCGCAAAGAGATAATCCTCGACACACAGCATCGATGGTGTGTTGATCGTCGCACCTTCGAAAATCCCGTCGATCAGCTTTCCGCCCTTGGTCAGGCGGAAGATCTTGGGCAGGGGCCAGGCCGGCGTATAGCTTTCGAGCCGTTCGACGGCCCGCGGACTGAGAACAAGCATTCCATGTGCTGCCTCGCCCCCCAGCACCTTTTGCCAGGAAAACGTCGTCACATCGAGCTTGTCCCAGGGTAGATCCATCGCGAATGCTGCGGAAGTTGCGTCGCAAAGCGTCAGACCAGCACGATCTGCCGGGATTGCGTCACCATTCGGCATCCGCACGCCCGAAGTCGTCCCATTCCAGGTGAAACAGACATCATGATCGTAATTCAACGCGGCCATATCGACGATTTCGCCGTATTCAGCCGTGTGAACTGTATGATCGATCTTGAGCTGTTTGACCGCATCCGTCACCCAACCGGCACCAAAGCTCTCCCAGGCAACCATCTCGGCGGGACGCTCCCCCAACAGGGACCACATCGCCATCTCATAGGCACCCGTGTCCGATGCAGGCACGATGCCAATCCTGTAATCAGCGGGCACGCCCAAAATGTCACGGGTTTCTTCAATTGCGGCTTTCAGCTTGGCCTTGCCCACAGTAGCGCGGTGCGATCGGCCCAATGGCGCGTCGGCCAGCTTTGTCAGATCATGTGTAGGGGGTTTGGCACAGGGGCCAGACGAAAAACGCGGATTTGCCGGCCGCGTTGCCGGTGGCGGGGTCGTCATCGGTGGTAACCTTCCAGTCATGCGCGCTGCGTTGGGGCAGCGTGTCCCGCCGACGCGTGTAGCCGGGCTTGCACCCTGACAACAAGCCCTAAAATGTCGCAAATTCTTCCCGTTCTTCTGTTCCGCGACATCATGATCGCCAATCGGAAACTTTCATCTTCTAGACGCGCCTGACTGCAAATGATTGTTTAGCAAGATACAAATGGTGATTTCAAAGAAATGACAGATGGCAAAATCACATTGAACGGGCAAGCCATTGCGCTCGCGGAAAGCTCTGAAGCGCTGGTAAAATGTGGTAAAAGGACACCGCAACCCGTTCCGTTGCTGGCCGAGCTTTCATTCATACTGCGACCACTACGGCCCTTGCGCCGCTTAACTTTGAGACAGGCTCAGATGCCGACCCGGAAAAGATCTTTGAAATCAGTGACAAGAAGAGCCCGCCGCCGGACGACCTGAGCGAAATTTCAGAGTATCGCAACGTGGAAACCCTGTTTCTGAGCGGCTATGTCGGCCAATCGGAGCCGATGCAGAATTTACCTGACGGTCCTTTTAATCTGGTCCATCTGCAGGACCTGTCGCTATTTCTGTCCAACACCCGGATCAAGGCATTCGCTAACGGTATTGAGAAGATGATCCGTCTAAAGGTACTGAAGCTGCGCGCTTTGGATCTGGAGGATCTGCCCTTGCTGCGTGAGATCAATCTAAGCCGGAACAGCCTGACGCGATCGGGCGGATGCCCGGACGACAGATGCTGCACATGGCCCACAACCCGTTTGAACACTTACCCGAAAGTCTGGCACGGATCCCGAACCTGAAAATAGATCATCCAAAACGGGCGCTGCTCGAGGATGTGTCCTATCGTTCCGACAATCCCGATCCGACCAATGAAACGCTCTTTTCCCTTGCGCCTGCGCTGCAGGCCAGTCTGGCCGGTGCAGTCGCCGCGAACTCAGACGACCCGAATGAGCGCACTTTCATCAAAGAAGAGGCCCGGCTAACCGTTTTCGCTATTCCTTGTGATGCACGACAAGAACCTGCCCCTGGCCTGTCAAAAATTAGCGGGGTGCCCGATTTGCCGACTGATCTGGCCGATCCTATAGATGACAGGGGGCTGCTTTACCGGTTTCATGCGCAGCTTGTTGATCTGGCGGTTTTTGGCACCGCTGCAATCTTTTCTGCCGCGCGACGGAATGCTCTATTTCTTCGCGAATGACGAGGAATATTGCGAAGATGCCAAATTCCTTTGCGGCAAGACCCGCCGCGACAAGCTGGAGCGCTACGACCGCTGCGCGCTTTCTACTCAAGCACCTGTGTGACATCCGAAGTCCGCCGCACTTTTCAAGGTTGGGGATGATAAAGACTACGAAAGACCCCATATGCCGAGCGACAGTATGAAGGCGATCAAGGCACCCCTGCCCTCGCCGAAATTTCCGGCGTCGCACCGACGATTCAGCACGCATCAGATCAATGGGACGGTGTTCAAGCAACACGAAAACCACTAGGAAAAGACGGCGTCGAGGATCGGCGGGACGGCGGACAAGTGGAAGGTGCTGCTGAGTCTCGAAGGCATCGCGGGCTTTCAGTTCTGGGATGCCGGCACGTTGACCTATTGCATCTACAAGAAGGATCTGGCGATTGCGGATTTTCCACGCGTCAGCGCCTTCATCGAAAGCAGTTGATCGCTGGTATTGACCGAACCCGCCCGCTATAGGCGGGCTGGTCTGGCAATGCGGATTTGGGACATGTTTGTTTGTACACTTCTGACCGGCATATCCGGCACGGGTCTTGACCCGGCCTTGGTTGAAGCGTTGCGCAATGCATGGGGCGGCGGGGACGTGGTCTGGCTCAGCCCGGATGAAGCCGCCGAATTTCTGCTACCCGAAATGCCCGACAATCGCTGGGAGGTCTGGGCCGATCTGCAGCTACGGGGCATCGATCTCGCGGTTCAGGGCGCGGAAGGACGGCGCAAGAAGATGCTGCTGGCCGATATGGACAGCACCATGATCGAGCAGGAATGCATTGATGAGCTTGCCGATCTGGCCGGGGTCGGCGATCAGGTCAAAAACATCACCGCACGTGCCATGAACGGAGAGCTCGACTTTGAGGGGGCTTTGCGCGAACGGGTCGGGTTGCTGAAAGGCCTTGATGAAGATGTGATCGAACAGGTTCTGGCCGAACGCATTACCTACATGCCGGGCGGCGCGGCCTTGCTGGCCACGATGAAAGCGGACGGCGCCTATGCGGCCCTGGTGTCAGGCGGCTTCACAGCCTTTACCGCGCGTGTCGCAGACGATCTTGGCTTTGATGCGAACCGCGCCAACACGCTTTTGATCGAAGACGGTCAACTGATCGGCGGCGTGGCCAACCCCATTCTGGGTCGAGAAGCCAAGGTCGACGCGCTGGAAGAAATCACGAGGCGGCTTGAGCTTAACGTGGCCGACGTGATCGCCGTGGGGGACGGTGCCAACGATCTGGGCATGCTTGGGCGGGCGGGCAGCGGCGTGGCGCTCCATGCAAAACCCTCCGTTGCCGAACAATGCGACTTGCGGATCAATCACGGGGATCTCACCGCACTCCTGTTTCTTCAAGGTTATGCGCGCGCAGAATTCGTGATTCCCTGAGTGTTCAGCCCTGGCATGTGTTTGATCGGATTTGGGATGGGTCTGTCTTGTTCTGATGTCCAGATCTTGCAAACGCATTCGTAAGGTGTTGACCCGCGCCGTGTCTTCGAACGACGCGCGACGTTATGGGCATCCAGAAAATCAGCGAGATGTCGGCGCAACTGCCCCTGGCTTTCATAATAGAAGCGTTTGACAGTCGCGTCCTTGATTGTCCGGTTAATGCGTTCGACCTAGCCTTTGATCCAGGGATGATCTGGCTTTGTCAGCCGATGCGCGGTCCCGTTGGCCTCGCAGATCATGTCGCACCGCATTGGTCCGGAATGGATGGCGTTCCGATTTCGCGGCTGCTTGGCGAACTGGATGCCGTTATCCACTGCCCGGCAACACATGCAGCACATTTGAGAGAGACGTCATCCAAAGTCAGCAATGTGGGCCGCCGGAACGCGATACACATTGCCTCCTCCTCTGCACTGCGAACTGTTGCGCGCGGCTTTCCGGAGGCGCCTTTCTGGTCTTCTGCCGTTTGAGGCTTACGCCACTTTGAAGCGGTCTTCGGATTGACCCAAGGCTCAGGGCTCAACTCCGCGACCCAAACTTGCGATCGCTCTATCGCTGCTCTGACGGCGTGCGTACGCTCCCGGCAGATTTGTTTCACAAATCGCCTGCCGCGCAATGTTACGTGGCGCCGACATGACCAACCTGTCCCGCAATGCTTCCTTCCGTTCCAGCAAAAGCATCAGATCAAACACCTAAGCGCAGGTTCCGGGTCGCCGGTGGCACATCAAAGAGGACATGGTCATTTCTGGACAAGGAGATGATCATGGCAGTGTTTTCAGCAATTCCAACCGCAACAGCAGAGGCCTTTCGTAGGGGCGCCCCCGACGCGTTCGGCAATGAGCCCGAGCATGCAATATCACCTGGGCCAGGCACGCCTTGCAGGCACTGCTTGAAAAACATCCCCGAGGGCGAGGCAATGCTTGTTCTCGCTTACAAGCCCTTCGAGGGCACCCATGCCTATTCGGAGGTTGGCCCCATCTTCCTGTGCGCAAAGGCATGTGAGCGAGGTGGGGGCCACGATCTGCCCCCTGTTCTGACGACCGCGCCCGACTATCTGATCAAGGGCTACTCCAGCGACGAGCGGATCGTCTATGGGACAGGTGTTGTCACACCACCAAGTGAGCTTGAAGCCCGCCTCGATAGCATATTCGCCGATCCGGATGTCGCCTATATCCATGTCCGATCCGCGAGGAATAACTGCTATCAGGCGCGTGTCGATCGGGGGTAAGGCTGCGCAAAATTCACAATTTTGCCAGGAAACTTTCTGTTTTAGGTGGTTCGGGCGCTAGGGCCTGCAGTTCCTCTCTTGCGCTTTCGCATGGCCGTGACACATAACGGCCCGCAACCGCGATGAAGGAGCGTGCGAATGACACGTGAAGCGCCCGAAACCAAAATCGTCGACAGCTACCGCATTGCCTGCGATGGTGGAGAAGGGGCGCTAGGTCATCCGCGCGTGTGGTTGCAGATCCCATTGCACGAAGGCTGGGTCGAATGTCCCTATTGCGATTGCAAATACGTTCATTCGAATTTTCAGGGTAATGTCTGACGCCGCTTCTTCAACACTCTCAATTGTCGCCGTTAAGCTGATATTCCTGGCAGTCGATTGGTCAGCCAGCCTTACCGATATCCGTATGCTATCTTTAGGCGGTTGATCTCGCTAGTCTCGCCGCAGGGACAAATCAGGGGAGTATCAATCATGAAAAAGTTGCTTTTGACGACCATGGCCAGCCTCGCATTGGCGACCTCCTCCACCGCGGAAGAGATCAAGCTGGGTGTCATCTTTGGGTTCACGGGTCCGATTGAGTCGCTCACCGGCCCGATGGCGTCCGGCGCAGAAATGGCCATGGCCGAGGTCTCGGAATCCGGGCTTCTGCTTGATGGTGCGACAGTATCCTCTGTGCGGGGCGATTCCACCTGTATCGATTCGGCGGCTGCGACTGCAGCAGCCGAGCGGTTGATCACAGCCGATCAGGTCAATGCGATCGTTGGCGCGGATTGCTCGGGGGTGACGGGGGCCATCCTGCAAAACGTGGCGCGGGCCAATGGGGTGGTGATGATCTCGCCCTCGGCCACCTCTCCAGGTCTTTCTACTGCAGAGGATGACGGGCTTTTCTTCCGCACAGCACCGTCAGATGCGCGTGAAGGCCAGATCATGACAGATATACTGATCGAAAAGGACGTCAAATCGGTCGCGCTCACCTACACCAACAACGACTATGGCAAGGGCTTGGCCGACAGTTTCAAAGCCGCCTTCGAAGCTGCAGGTGGTGAGGTGACGGTCAATATCAGCCACGAGGACGGCAAAGCGGACTATTCCTCGGAGGTTGCGACGCTCGCTTCCGCCGGGGGTGATATCCTGGTCGTTGCCGGTTACCTTGATCAAGGCGGACGCGGCATCATCGAAGGCGCCCTGGACCGCGGCGCATGGGACCAATTCGTGCTGCCCGGTGGTATGATCGGCGACAACATCCTGACGATCGGTGAAGACCTCAACGGGTCTTTCGGGCAGGTGGCTGGCACGGACAGCCCGGGTGCTGCCAGCTTCGCCGAAATGGCCGAGGCGGCAGGCTTTGACGGCACATCGCCCTTCACACCGGAAAGCTACGATGCGGCTGCCCTGATCCTGCTGGCCATGCAATCGGCGGGATCTTCCGAGAGCGGCGCGTTGAAGGACCATGTGTTTGACATTGCAAATGCTCCAGGCGAACAGATCTTTCCAGGAGAGCTGGCCAAGGGCCTACAGATCCTGAAAGACGGGGGTGAAATCGATTATGTCGGCGCCTCGGCAGTGGAGTTGATCGGCAACGGCGAGTCGGCCGGCAACTACCGCGAAGTCGTGGTCCAGGACGGGGCGTTCAAGACGGTTCAGTACCGCTGAGGAACGCGATGCCCCGCATAGCCGTCCTCACCTAATTGGCCAGAGGTTCGGGCCAAGCCATCACACGGGCCCTTGTGGCCGATGACTGTGCGGTTGTCGGTCTGGGATCTACAAACGGACGGGCCGGATCTTGGCCCGTGCAAAAGGCATCATGCAGTCGATCTGTCGGATGTCGGTGCCATGGCTGATATGTTCGGCACGCCGAACGGCATCGACATCCTCGTGAACAACGCGGGCACCTGCTTTATGTCGGATTTCCCAGACATCCCCCGCAGAGGAGTTCGAAAGGCAGATGGCAGTCAATTTCTCTTCTGCCCTTCATTGCAGCCAGTGGGCCATCCCGCTGATGTAGGACCGTGCGGACGTGAGGAAGAATATCAACTTCTCTTCCAACGGTGCCTACAATTTCGATGTATTCGACCCGCCGCATTATACGGCAAGCAAGGCAGTGATGGACACGCCAATCAAGGATCTTGCCCGGCGCTATGCGACCGAAAAGATCGCGGTGAACTCCATCGCGCCAGCCATGACCGAAACGCCGCTCTTCGGGGTGCTGACGAAGGACTCTTGCAAAAATACCATCGCCGCGATGCCCCATGGCCGGGACATGCGGGCCGAAAGTGTGGTGGAATGGGCGCGCTTTCTGGCCTCGCCCACCGGGGATGTGTGCGACGTCAGCATCCTCAGCCTGGGACGGGACGTGCGTTAGGTATAGGCGTCAGGTGCCTTGCGCAGATCGGGCCATTGTGTGGGACAGTGCCCGTAGATGATGAACGCGTCCTCGCCCAATTTCATCAGCCGCTCCGCATGGGCCATGGCTTGGGCTTCGTCCCAAGACCCGGCGAATTTCTCGTCAATCTCTGCAGACCGTGAAATCCCATCGCTGGTCAGCAGAACACGCCCCGTCTCCGGCAGATCGAGCATAAGGGCCAGTTGCCCAGGCGCGTGGCCCGGTACCAGAAGCACACGCATGTCGGGGCCGAGATCCACATCACCCTCCACCGACAGATAGGTCTCATCCGGCCACTCCATCGGCTGCACTTCACCCCAATAGAGCGGGCGGGGCAAAGCGCGTTCGGCGGCTGCGATCAGGATTGGAACGCCTGGGAAATCATGCAGACCGCCCACATGGTCGATATGGGTGTGCGTGACGATGTGCAGGTTCAGATCTGCAGGACGAAGACCTGCCTTGGCAAGCTGCGCAATGGGCAAGTTGTCGGGCGTGCAGTGCAGGACCTCTCCAAATGTGTGGAGCTTGTCCTCGGTGGTCGCTCGGGCAATGTCCTTTGCGTATTTCGCGGGAAATCCCGTATCGATCAGGATCGCTTCATCCGCATCTGTCCGGATCAGAAAACCGCAGATACCGATGACGCGGCGATCCGCATGGACCTTAAAAAGCCCATAGTCCAGAATGTGGAGCGATTTGGGCCGCCCTTTGATAAAGCCTTGCACTTGCATCACTTTTCCCCTCACCCTCGGCATAAGGAAAGGCGCGCGGAACGCCGAAAGTCAAGATTCATGCGCTGTTTCAATGTCTTCTGGATAAAGCAGAACCGAAGGCAAAAGCCTTCATTGGTTTTCCCTATCGGGACCTCCGACCCTGGGCGCGTTTCTGGAAGACCTGGGCCCGGCGATGCCGCTGGACTGCAATCAGCGGTCTTTTTTTGGTCTGCGCGAACTGCGAGATCGCGTCCCGAAACAAGTCAAGTTGGCAGGCATTTGCAGCCCAGATGATGTGCTGATCATTGCCGGAGCGGCTGAGACACGATTATGCGGAGAGGCGTTTTCGAACTGGGCTCTTTTTTCTTGAGGATGGTCTGCTTTTGGCGGGAAATGCCTAGGCATTCCATAGGTCAGTATATGGAGTGCATGAACCGACATCGGGCGATGCTGCGGCCTGATCTGTCACAAGCTGGGCGACATCGACAAAGCCTTTTAACGCTGTCTGGTTGAAGTGGATCGCGCTGACGAGGTGTTTGAGCAGACGGGCACGTTGTCCTGGCTGGGGCGAATATAGAGCGCACCCTGCAAAAGCTGGAGCACCTGCAGAAGGAAGCAACGCATTCGCCAGTCTCATCGTTTGTATGGCAAACGACCGCCGGGCAATGGGTGGGAAGGCGAAGATGTGCTGGAACGGGTGCAGCAGCGGCTGGACAAAGACCCGACCCAACTGGCTGTGCGCCAACATGACGGTCGAACACCCTTACGGCAGATCCAAATCATGGATGGGGGCCACGCACTTCAAGATGCGCAGGCTGAAGAACGTCGCTGCAGAGATGGCGCTACAGGTGCTCGCCGACAACATGACCCACGTCATGAAGATCATCGGCATCCCCGCCTTGTTCGCCGCGATGAGCGCCCAAACCGCAGCGGTTTTGCCAAACAACAGCGCCTCAGCAACGCAATTCAGGACAAATCCGAAGGGTGCAAAGGATCAATCGGCGAAACGCCCATCCAGAACCAAACGAGCTGCGCAATCCCAGCCAGTTTCCAAACAGCCTCCGGACATCGCCCAAGGGGTGGGGCCCGGCTCTTGGTGGATGAGGTCTATGCGGATCTGGAATGGAAAAGGGGGGGCGCCCTCAGTCGCCGGGCTTATGATCGCGGAAATACATCGGGCAGTGTCTCAAAAGCGCTTGGCTTGCAGAGGCTGCGCGCGGGCTGGATCTATGATGCGTAAGTGTTGCGCAAAGACAGCTCTCAAATCATGAACATCTTGGGGGGAACCGATCACAGAAATCGCCCTGCGTCGATGGGCTTGAAGCCTGCAATGCAGTCGGCCCGTACGGCGGGGCGGGCAAATCTGAAACAGCCGGATATCTATATGAATGCCGAACCACGGCTTGGTCGGCAGCGCTCTAGGGCAGGTCTGATCGGGTTTGCATGCCTTGAGGCGGCGATCGACGAGGACTGCTTTTCAAAGCGCTTTCTGGTCGATCCCTATCGCACCTTCTTGCTGCCCGGCAGTGCCTATCACCTGCCTCAGCATATCAGGCTGGGCTTGCGAGGGCAAAACGAAGCCGCAGACCTTGATCTTGGCCTCGGACGGATGTCAGATCTTCTGGCGACATTGGAGCCTCGATATGTCTGAAGACGCGTATTTCCTCTATCATGCCCTGGGCCAGTATCCCGGCAAGGCCGAAGACATGGCCACCGCCATGACAGCCTTTGCCGAGGTTTGGGCGGCGCCGAACGATGCGCAATGGGGCTATGCTTTGGGCGAACGGGCGCGTTTCATCAACCTCTGGACCGATCTGATCAGCGCTGCCGACGGCACCGTGACCACCTGCGAAAGTGTCACGGCGGGCCTGTCTTCTCTTATGGGTGCCCTGCCTGCTCAGGATCTGAAAGGGAAGAAGGTTCTTGTCGCAGCAGATTGCTTCCCGTCGAACCACTTCTTGCTGACCGGTCTTGCGGAACGCATCGGTTTCGATCTTGTCACCGTCCCCCTGCGCCAGGGCGCTACCTGGGTCGAGGATGAGGATATGATCGCCCGATGGGACGATCAGGTGGGCCTTGCATTGCTGACGTGGGTCAGCTCGACCGCATCGCGTCGCTGCGATCTGGCGGCATTGGTTGCGCATGGCCGCGCCCAGGGATCGACCATCGGGGTCGACATCACGCAGGCTGCGGGGCTGCTGCCGTTCGACGTTATGGAACCGCAGGTCGATTTCGCCATCTCGACCAGCCTCAAGTGGATGTGCGGCACACCAGGTGCCGGGATCCTTTACGTGGCGCCCGCGCTGATCGAAAGGGCCAAACCCACCCTGCGCGGCTGGTTTTCACAGGACAATCCGTTTTCATGGGACCTTGGCGCATTTCAGTTCGCCCCCGACATCCGCCGTTTCGACAGCGGCACGCCGTCCATTGTCGCCTGTGCAGCCAGCGTTCGAGCGATGGAATGGCATGCAAGACAGGACAAGGCCGATCTTCTGGCGCACAATCGGACCCTATGCGCGCAGATCATCGAAGGTGCGCAGACTCTGGGTCTTGATTTCGCGAGCCCGCTTGACCCTGAGGCGAGGGGTGGCAGCGTCATGTTCCGGCTGCCTGCCGATATTCCGGGCGCCGATGCGGTGGCGTTCCTGAAGGAAAACGGCTGCATGGTCGACGCGCGCGGGCAGACCTTGCGGGCCTCTCCTGGCGTTGTGACAAATGCGGAAGGTGTCGCGGTGCTGCTGGACGGGCTGGGGCGGCTTATGTCCCTGCGTCAAAGACGAGCCTGATGGATTTGTGACCAGAGAACCGAGCAGAACACGATACAGCCGCCGATCATGACCTCAACCGTGGGCGCTTCTGCCAGAATGAGAAAGGCAAGGATGGGTGCCAACGGCATCTCTAGGATCGACAGCAGTGCCGTTTCAGCCGATGGCAATCGCCGTGCGCCTTCCGACAGTGTCACGGAGGCCACGGCAAAGACCAGGCCGAACGCAATCAGAACCGGCAGCTCCGCTGGTATGACGGCTGATGGCGTGCCCATCAGGATAGCGACTGGCAGTAGAACAACCGAAGAGAGCGCGGCAGGCAACGCGGCGGTCGTATCAGGATACTTGCGGTAGACAACCATGATCCCAGCAAGCATCAAAGTCATGAACAGCGCCAGAAGATCGCCCAGTATCTGACCGCTGCCCAAGGATCCCCAGACAATTACAAAAACGCCCAAAAGCGCCGCAAGGCTGGCGATCAGGACAACCCGACCGGGCCTTTCGCCGATAAAGATCCACGATAGCGCCGCTGCGGCGAAGGGCACGGCGGCATATATCATCGCAACATTGGCAACGGTGCTGAGCTTGAAAGCAGGGATGAACGCAGCCGAGCCTGCGGCGCCCATAAGCGTCACGACGAGGGCGGGCCAACCGAACACCACGATCTCGGACCGCAGTATCCCGCGAAGTGCGAGATATACCAGCGTGAAGGCAGATGCCGCCAGACCCCGCCAGAAGATAATCACCCATGGTTCAGCGGAAACGCTCTTGGTGAAGACCCCGGCGGAGCTGAAGACGACTGCAGAGATAACGACAAGCAACACACCTGCTTTGCGCGTTGCATAGATATCCGGTGTCATTTGGAGCCTCGCTTCGTCGTTCCGGACAGCGATTTAGCAAAGTGCCCCTGACACCTGCTTGTCAGGGGTGTTAGGGTGGCCAGAAGGAATTCAATCCAATGCCCAAGTCAGACCGATTCTTTGAGATCATCCAGCTTTTGCGTGGCGCGAAAGCACCGTTGCCTGCCCAGACGTTGGCCGACACGCTCGAAGTATCGGTACGCACGATCTATCGCGATATCGCCACCCTTCAGGCCCGCCAGACCCCGATCGAAGGCGCACCCGGTCTGGGATATGTCATGCGCAAAGGTTACGATCTGCCTCCGCTCAACCTTGATGCGGAAGAGGCTGAGGCCAGAGCCGTGGGCCTCAGCATGATCGCGCGAACCGGAGATGCCGGGCTTTGGCGTGCCGCTCAGCAGGCTTTTCGGAAACTGAATGAAGTGGCCCCCGGTACGCGGCGGCTGATCACCTCATCCTGCGGGATCAATGCGCTGCCCCAGGTCGATCTCTCACTCGTCCGGGGTGCGATACGGGAAGAGCGTAAACTGCGCCTCCATTACCGCGATGTAGATGGAAAAGGCACCGATCGGGTGATCTGGCCGCTGGCGCTGATCTACTATTCCGACACGGCCATCGTCGCGGGATGGTGCGAGTTGCGCCAGGACTTACGCCATTTCCGACTTGACCGGATCCTCGCCTGCAGCCCCGAGGCAGGCCAATTCAAAGGACGGGGCGAGGCGCTGCTTGACCTCTGGGAGACCTCGCAAAAAGACCTGACCGTCACAACCCGCGTTCTTTGACTAGTCCTTCGGTGCAGGCGGCCCACCCTCAAACGCATTGCCTTTTTCATAGTCGCAAGGCGCTTCCTGCATCTGCAAATGCAGGTCTTTGCCTTGGTAAGGGTGCGCGCGCGCCAGATCTTCGTCCACGTCGATCCCCAGACCTGGTGCCTGCGGCACGGGAATAAATCCATTCTCGACCCGAATGCTGCCTTTGATTAGATCATCGTGGAAGGGCGTCTCAATGGTTTCACACATCAGAACATTTGGAATTGAAGCCGCAAGATGGATGTTGGCCGCCCATTCAACGGGTCCTGCATAGAGATGCGGCGCAAGCTGCGCCGAATAGGTCTCGGCTATTGCAGCGACCTTCTTCATCTCCCAGATACCCCCTGCACGACCAAGGGCAGGTTGCAGGATCTCTGCCGCCCCGGCGCGCAGAACAGCTGCAAATTCCGCCTTGGTCGTCAATCGCTCACCCGTTGCCAGCGGAATGCGCACATTCCGCGCCACCCGTGCCATGTCGTCGGGCGCGTCTGGCGGGATCGGCTCTTCGTACCAAAGCGGTGAATATGGCTCCAACGCTTGCCCCATGCGGATGGCGCCTGCCGTCGAAAACTGCCCATGCGTGCCAAACAGCAGATCGGCGCGGTTGCCCACCGCCGCGCGGATCGCCTCGCAGAAGGCCACCGACATTGAGATATCGCGCATCCCCGGCATATGTCCGCCCCGGATCGTGTAGGGCCCTGCCGGATCGAATTTGAGGGCGGTATAGCCGCGATCCACACAATCCAGCGCCGTCTCCGCCGCCATCTCTGGCGTGGTCCAGAAGGCTGTCAGATCATGCTGCGGCAGTGGATAAAGGTAGGTATAGGCCCGGATCCGGTCATTCATCTGCCCGCCCAAAAGCGCATGAACCGGCCTTCCCCGAGCCTTGCCCAAGATGTCCCAGCAGGCGATCTCAAGCCCCGAAAAGGCGCCCATCACCGTCAGATCGGGTCGTTGCGTAAAACCACTGGAATAGGCACGCCGGAACATCAACTCGATATTCTCAGGATTTTCCCCTTGCATGTGTCGTCCGAAGACATCCGCGATCACCCCCCGCATCGCGTCAGGCCCGACACTCGCCGCATAGCATTCGCCCCAACCGACAATCCCGTCATCCGTCGTCAGCTTCACCAGGATCCAATAGCGCCCACCCCAGCCGGGCGCTGGTGGCGCGGTCACGATGACATCAAGATCTTTTAGCTTCATCGTGCCTGTCCTTCTCCGGGTTCCACATATCCTGGGGGTCCGGGGCAAAGCCCCCAATCTCAGCGATCAAACACAATCACGTTCCGCCGGGCCTTCCCCGCTTTGGTGTCCGCAATCGCCTCGTTGATCTGATCCAGCCGCCACCGGCCCGAGATCAGTTCATCCAGCTTCAACCGCCCCTGCTGATAAAGGTCCACCATCCAGGGAATGTCTCGCTGGATCACCACATCACCCATCTTGGAGCCAACCATACCCTGTCCAAGAGCGGCGAGGATCACCGGCTCATAGCTCGCCTGATCGCCCGAATGCGGCATGCCGACCATCACAACTTTGCCACTACCACCCAGATAGCGCGGCGCTTGCTCATAGGCGGGGATCGCGCCCACTGTGACGATCACCGCCTCCGCCCCCTTGCCGCCAAGCGCTTTGTAACTCGCCCGCCAGGGGCTTTTGCCCGTTCCCAGAACGCCGTGCGTCGCCCCAAAGGCCTTGGCATCCTCCAGCTTTTCCTCGCTCATATCGACCGCCACAATCCGACGCGCGCCTGCGATCCGCGCCCCCTGAATGGCGTTAAGACCGACGCCGCCCGCCCCGATGACCACCACGTCCTGTCCAGCACGCAAACCGGCGGCATTCACGACAGCACCCACGCCTGTGATCACCCCGCAGGCGATCAGACTGGCGGCATCTTTAGGAATATCGTCCGGTACGCGCACGACCTGGCGCTGGTCAACGACCACCCGTTCTGCAAAACCACCCGTCGCCATCGCCTGGGTCAGCACGCCGCCATCGCTGGTGCTGATCGGCCCCTTCTGTTCGTCATAGCGCGTTTCGCAAACCGTTGGCTTGCCGCCGGCGCAAGATGGGCAAGCCCCGCAAGACCGGATCAGCGTAACGACCACGCTGTCGCCCACTTTCAGGTCAACAACGCCAGGTCCCACCTCGGACACAACGCCAGCGGCCTCATGTCCATAGACCGCGGGCAGCACGCCACCCCATGCTCCGTCGGCGTAAGAAATGTCGGAATGGCAGATCGCCACCGCGTCGAGAATGACCTCGATCTCACCCATTTCGGGCGCACGCAGGCGTATGTTCTCGATGCACAGCTCCGCGCCAAATTCGTGGCAAACCGCGGCTTTGATCGTCTTCATGGAAACCCCTCCGCCCCGGCACATGGGCGTGCCTGATTTTATGTTTCCCGCAGCCTGATCGCGAAACTTTGCAGGTTGCAAGCCGGAATGCGACCTTTGACAGCAACGCACAGACCTGACGCTACGACCACCGCGCACGCAGGAAGACCGAAAGCGCAACCAGCATCAAAAGCGCCGACAAAACAAAAGGCGCACCCGGCTGGTAGATCGCGGCGGTCTCCGCGCTGAAGACAGCAAAAACTGAGGTCATAAGCATAGGTGACACAATAGTGGCAAGCGCCATCATGCTGGTCAACGCGCCCTGCAATTCGCCTTGCTGGTCATCAGCCACAGCGCGCGACATGATCCCTTGCAGGGCCGGGGTGATCACACCCGCGATCGCAGCGATCGGTGTCAGGATCAGCATCAAGGTGCCCGAGGTGACAAAACCGATCGCCAAAAAAACCACTACATCAAAGATATGCCCATAAATGACTGTCCCTCGTTCCCCCAAGAACCGCAGGACGACGCGGATCAGCCCGCCTTGGACCACGGCCATGGAGATCCCGAAAAGGGCGAGCGAGAGACCAATCGTCGCCGGGCTCCACCCGAAGCGCTCGGTGGTAAAATAACTCCAGACCGCAGGATAAGCTGTGAACGCCACCTGGTAGAGGAAGTAGACCCAAAGCAGCGGTGCGATGCCCGGCAGTTTGCCCAAAACCTTCAAAGTCCCCAGCGGGTTGGCACGCTTCCACGAAAACGAGCGGCGAATGCGGTCGGTCACGGTTTCTTTCAAGACAAACCAGCCAAAGGCTGCATTGAGCGTGGCAAGGCCTGCCGCGGCATAGAACGGAGCGCGCGTGCCGTATCCCGCAAGCAATCCGCCCAGAAGTGGGCCAAGTACGAAACCGAGACCAAAGGCCGCCCCTATCAAACCGAAATTCGCCGCCTTGTCCTCGGGCGCAGAGATATCAGCCATGTATGCGCTTGCCGTCGATTGGGTCGCTGCCGTGACCCCGCCCACAAGACGTCCCGCCAGCAGAAGCCAGATAGAGCCTGCTACGGCCATCACGAGGTAATCGGCCGCCATGACAATCAGCGACAAAAGCAGAACGGGTCTGCGTCCGAACCGGTCCGACAACCCACCCAGGATCGGGCCAAACAGAAATTGCATCACCGCAAAGCTTGTAGACAGCACCCCGCCCCAGAGCGCTGCATTGGCGATGGACCCGCCATTCACCTCGCGGATGAGATCCGGCATCACAGGCACGATCAGCCCGATGCCCATCGCGTCCAGAAGGACGGTGAAAAGGATGAACAGGACGGCCTGCCGAGGCATCCCGCCTGTCGCAGGCTCTGCCGGGGCGCTCATACCTCTCGCACTTTGCGAACAAAGGCGCGTGCGGCAGCGGGCGCATCGCCCCATTGCTGCGTCGGATCAAACAGGCTGGCCGCCAGATCCGGGTGCGCAGCCTGCGCAACGATCGGCAGGGGCTGGTCACTCTCCACCGCTTGCCGACAGAGGGTTTTGACCGCTGTCTGGGCATCAGGTCGGGGCATCTGTTTCGCCAGCGCAAAGCTGAGCGCTTCGGCAAAGGCAAAACCATCCGCTTCGAGGTTACGGGCCATGCGGGCTGGTACTGCCTCTATCCCGACGACAAGACCTTTCGCGATCTCAAGCGCGGCAGCACCCGTCAGAACAAGTTGCGGCAGCAGCATCCATTCCGCAAACCACGCGGCTCCGTCACGCTGGTGCTGATGGGCGCTGGCCGATTGAAGGCCGGCCCGCAAGCTGCCCATCTGGTGGTTCAGGGCAACAAGGGCAGAGGGTCCAACCGGGTTCTGCTTCTGCGGCATGGTCGAAGAGGCGCCTGCGCCGGTTAAGCGTATTTCACCTGTCTCGCTGCTGGTCAGGCCGATAACTGTCTGTCCAAAACCCGCTAGGGCAGCCGTGACTGCCGCAAACCACTCCGCAAGTCGCAGAATCGGCCCGCGATCTGTGTGCCAGGACCGGCCCGGATCCCGCAGGTTCAACCCGCAGGCCAGATCTGCCCGCAACTGCGACGCCGTATCGCCAAAGACAGCCGACGTACCTGCCGCCCCGCCCAGCGAGATCCAAAGCGATACCTCGCGCAGATGTCCAAGCCGTCCGACTATATCAACAAGGGGGGCGCCATGTTGCGCCACAACCGCACCCCAACTTGTCGGAGTCGCATGTTGTCCGTAGGTTCGCGCGGCCATCGCGGTTTCCGCATGCGCCTCGGCCTGATCTGCAAGGCTTCGCAAGATCTCGATCAGGGTCGTCTCAGCCAGGGTCAGGCATTGACGCAGACGCAGCATCAGGCCGGTATCGATGATGTCCTGGCTCGTCGCACCCCAATGCACGTATTGCGCATGTTCCGGCGCCTGCATCTCGGCCCGGAATGCGGTGACAAGCGCTGGTACCACGACCCCGTTCTGACCGGTCGCTTTCGCAAGCGCACCGGGGTCGATCTGGATTTCACGTGCCGCACGAACAATGGCTGCGGCGCTGATTTCCGGAATGATCCCAAGCTTGCCCTGCGCTTCGGCAAGCGCTCCTTCGACTAGGAGCATCGCGCGGATCTCGGCCGTATCGCTAAAGAGCTTACCGATCTCCCCGGTCGGGAAAAGCTGGCTGAAAATTGCGCTGCTAAAGACGGAGGCCGCCATGGCTCAGATATGCCCGATCTCGCGCAGAAAAGCCGTAAGAACGCTGGCATATTCTTCGGGCTGTTCGACGCAGGGCAGATGGCCCGCATTGCGGATGAGATGAAAGCGGCTGCCCGGGATCAGGTCGACGGTTTCACGCACCAGATCCGGCGGCGTGGATCCGTCCTCTGATCCCGCAATGCCGAAAGTTGGCAGTCTCAAGCTGGCGGTTGAGCTGAAAAAATCCGTGCCCGATATGGCTGCTGAACAGCCAATATAGCCAGTGTCAGGCTGACGAACCAGCATGTTGCGCCAAAGCTCCAGCCCTGACCCGTCGCGGAATGCTTTTGAGAACCAGCGCTCCATGACGCTGTCAGCTAGGGCTTCGATCCCGCCGCTCTGGATCGCGGCAATCCGATCCGCCCACATCTCTTTGGTGCCGATCTTCGCGCCGGTGTTGGACAGAACGATGGAGCGGGTGAGATCCAACCGCTTCACGGCGAGGCCCTGCGCGATCATTCCGCCGATGGAAAGGCCGACAAAAACCACCTCGCGAAACCCAAACATGTCCATCAGGCGTTCGGCATCGTTGATCAGCGTCCCCATAGAGTATGGAGCAGCAGGGCATGAGCTGAGCCCGTGCCCACGCTTGTCGAAACGCAGCATCCGCAACCCGTCCGGCAGATGCGGCAGGATCGGATCCCAAAGACGCAGATCAGTGCCAAGCGAATTGGCAAAGACGACAGGCGCGCCATCTTCAGGACCATCAATGCGATAGTGAATCCTCACATCACCGAGATCAGCCAGATGCATATCGATCCCTTCCAGGGCGAAGAACCTTTCTGGAATATCTTCGCAAGAAAAGTATTGTCAGCTTCCTTACCCCCTCAGACGGAAATGCGCCATGATCTGACCATGGTCCGAGGCAAGCTTGTTGTAGGGGGCCTCAGGGTGGCTGCCATCAGTCAGGTGGTCGTTGAACACGCTGAAATACTCCATTTCCCCAATGCTCTCGGGCGCGTCTTTCAAGAAATGCCGGGACATGAAGATCTGGTCGATGCTCTCATACGTCCCACCAAACGCCGCCGTATAGACCATGTCTCGCGTCGATTTCTGCACAAATTGCCGTTCAGCGGAATGCAGTCGCACCGCCTCGATCGCTTCGCGGATCTGGACATCTTCCTCTTCGCTGTACCGATCAGAGGGTCTTTCCGCGTCGTGTCGCAGCATCCAGGCATAATTTTTGAACGGTGTTTCTCCACTGATGATTTCGGTGCTCACCGCGTGTTCACCGTCGTTGAAATCTCCAAGACAGAGCACCGGGTGGCCCGCTCGAAGCTCCTCGACTATGGCGCGTCGGAGAACGAAAGCTTCACCCATTCGTCGCAAGGCCGCACGTAAACTGCCCATAGCTCGACCCACAGGATCGTATCGCGTCAGATCCGCCTCCGGTGGAAACGCCGCGCCCTCCGGCCTGGGGAACTCCCCCAGCTTGGACTTCAGATGACAGTTGAATACCGTCACCACATGACCACCCATCCGCACCCGCACCTTCAGGATCGGGCGGCTAAGCCGTCTCAACCGGAAGCTGCCCCCGTCCCCCCCGCCAAGCGTGCCGAAGTCGATTTCGAGCGGTTCAGGTAAATCCTGGATAATCTCCGGAGCGTCCGAGAAACCCAAGCGTGACAGGACCGCGACACCGGGCCGTCGCTCTCCGGGGCGGCCATCATTTAGGTTGGGCGCAAAAGCAATGTCCGCATCGGTGTACGGCCGGTAAGCCAGCTTGCGGAAGATCGCCTTGCGTCGATAGGGTTTGTCTACATCGGGCAGATGCGCTTCGTTGCTGGCGATCCCTTCGGCATCCGCGCGCGCAACGACCTCTCGCAGCGCGCTTTCTTCAAAGATCTCCTGAAAACAGACCACGTCGGCATCCATCGTCTGGATCTGTTCGGCAAGCCAGCCCGATTTCCAGGCGTATTCCTCGGGCGTATAGCGCTGAAAACGGTAGTATTCCTGATCCGGCCCGATCAGGTTCTTTACGTTGAAGCTGGCGATTGTGACTTCCTTCATGGGCTCTCCAGGGCGCGGGCAAAGACGTCCGAGTCGACATTTCCGCCCGATATCGTGACGATCACATCGTCCCCCTCTAGGGCGTCCTGGTGCCAAAGCGCGGCAGCAAGGGCGACCGCTCCACCCGGCTCTGCCACCAGTTTCAGACGCAAGAAGGCATGTGCCACGGCCTTCATCGCCTCGTCCTCGCTCACAACGATGCCCGGACCGCACAATCGCTGAATGATTGGAAATGTGATCTGCCCCGGCGAGGGCGTGATGATCGCATCACACAGGCTGCCCGACGTTTTGGCGTTCCGTTCGATCTGACCGGATTGCAGCGACCGCGCCATGTCATCGAAGTTTTCGGGCTCCACCGGGCGCACCCGCAGACCCGGCGCGTCTGCCTCAACGGCGAGCGCAATGCCGGAGGTAAAACCACCGCCACCGCAACAGACCAGCACATCGGCTTTTTTCACGCCGATCTCGGCCGCTTGTTCAGCGATCTCAAGCCCGGTACTGCCCTGACCCGCAATCACCTGCGGCTCGTCGAAGGGTTTGACCAGCGTCAGCCCGCGTTCCTCGGCAATCGCGGTGCCCAGCTTTTCGCGTTCCGACCGCCGAGATCTATCATACAGCACAACCTCCGCGCCCAGGGCCTTCGTATTTTCGATCTTCAACGCAGGTGCATCTGACGGCATGACGATAACCGCGCTCGCCCCGTGCCGCGCCGCAGCCAATGCCACGCCTTGCGCATGGTTGCCGCTGGAATAGGCCAAAACCCCGCGCTGGCGGGCCGCCTCATCCATCGCCGATAGCGCAGCCCAGGCCCCGCGAAACTTAAAACTACCGGTATGTTGAAGACATTCCGGCTTGATCCAGACCCGACGACCCGCGATGTCATCCAGAAAAGCGGAATTCAGAAGCGGTGTGCGCCGCGCATATCCATCCAAACGCGACGCGGCCTGGCGGATCATTTCGATATTCATGTCATGGCCTCAATCCATTTGTGCAAGCCTGCGACCGCCTCGGCTTCGTCAAGAAACGGTACGTGGCCTCGCCCGGCGACCTCCGCCGCGATCATGTCAGGACGTCGAACCTTCATCTTGTCGAATGTCGCAACGCTCAGCAGGCTGCTGTTTGCCCCACGAAAGGCAGCCAACGGCAATCCCTCCAGCGCGTCGAAAAAAGGCCAGAGATCCGGCATCTCTCCGCCCACCGCGACCGCATCACGCAATGCCGGGTCATAGGTGATGTCGAGCCCATTATCGCTGATCACAAAGTGCTTTTTTGCCTCTTCCATCCAACGACTTGCGGGCACGTCGTCGAAATCGGTCATCACATGGGCAAGCGCTTCGGCGACCTCAGCGTGATTTCGCGCCACCGGTTTCTTACCCAGATACGTCATGATCACGGCCAAACCCGTTGGGTCCAGTTCCGGTCCCACATCATTGAGGGCAACCCCCAGCAAGCGGTCGTGATGCGTGCTGGCAAGGCCCATCGCGATCAGCCCGCCGCGCGATGTTCCAAGGATCGCGGCGCGTTCCAGCCCCAGATGATCGAGAAGTTCGAGCGCATCGCGGCCCTCGACGGGCAGGGCGTAATTCTGCCAGTTCGGATCCCAATCCGACTGCCCGCGCCCCCGGTAATCCAACCGGATCAACCGGCAATCATCAAGATGCGGCGCGACATAATCGAAATCCGCGCCCGTCCGCGTCAACCCGGAAAGGCACAAGACAGGCAGGCCCGCGCCCGCATCCTCGTAATGCAGCGACAAACCGTCGGACGTTCTAAAACGCGGCATCGGTCAGCCCCTGGCCAAGGCGGGGATGCCCGTCAGATCCGGCATCTGGTGGTTGGGCCGGACGGGCAAACGGTCCACAGGTTCTGCCGCGCGGTTTACCCAGACCGTGTCAAAGCCGTATCCCGCAGCTCCTGCCGCATCCCACCCGTTCGAAGACACGAACAGCACCGAATCCCTGGCGCAGCCAAAGCGCTGGCCCACAAGATCATAAACGCGGTCATCCGGCTTGAAGATCCCGACGCTTTCAACCGACAGACAATCGTCCAGAACATCGCCGATCCCGGCGGAGGACACGGCGCCCTGCAGCATGTCGGGCGATCCGTTGGACAGGATGGCGGTCTGCATACCCTTGGCTTTCAATGCCGCCAGCATTGCTGGCACCTCGTCATAGCATCTCAATTCCCAATAGAGGGCCAAAAGCCGTTCGCGCAGCGCGGCTTCACCATGAAGCCCTGTCTTTTCCAAAGCCCAGTCGAGCCCATCCTGCGTAACCTGCCAGAAATTCGTATGCGCGTTCGTTATTGCGCGCAGCCATGTGTACTGAAGTTGTTTCTGGCGCCAATGCTCGGCCAAGGCGGGCCAGGTATCGGCCAGCGCTTCGAATCCAGGTTCAGATGCGGCTTGCCGCGCGGCGGCGGCCACGTCGAAAAGCGTGCCGTAGGCGTCGAAGACACAAGTGGTGATGGGCATTGGCGATCCTTTCGCTGTCACATTTGCATGCAAGCAAGAGACTGGAAAGGTGCGTTTTTATCCCCCACCCGGACGGCGCACCGGCACGCGATCCTGCGGCATCCGGCGAACGGTCGGTCGGTTTTCCTCAACGGGGGTGGGTGCTGTCTCGGGTGGGCTGTCCACTTCGGTGCCGCCCAGCCAGTCTTGCGCCATAGAGAGGCTGACTTGATGACCTTCCCGCAACTTCGCCGCGATCTTCGGATCGGACCAAAGCGCCGCCGAGATGCTCAGCATAAGTACAGGGATCAGCAGCCGTGCAACCCAACGCGTGCGCCGGGACCGGCGCTGATGGTGGCGTTGACGGATATCGGCGAGGCTTGGACCACCGTCGGTTTCGGGATCGCTGGACATGGCCGTTTCTCGAAGATCAGGAAATGAACCACTTGATCAGAATAAGGCCGCCCATAAAATGCACCGCCATGGTGGCAAGATAGGCCGCCAGCGCCAACAAACCCTGCACTTTGGAGAGCGGTGTCAAACGTGCCTCGTCCGCATCCGGGGGGATCGAGAACAATGGGATCGCGCCAAGGCAGGCAAAAACCAGAAGCGCCGTGCTTTGAAGCCAGACCCCTGTTGCGGCGAGACCAGCGCTCATGGCCAGGGTCAGCATCAGGGATGCTTTTGGCGCGAAAGTGTCGGCGATGATACGGACGCAACGCCCCCCATCCAGCGGCCAGAAGGGCAAGAGATTGAAGAAGTTCAACGCCCCGGTCACGACCGCAAAATGCCAGAAGAATTCGGCCGCGAGCCGCCAGGTATCCCAAAGCATGTTATAGGCGAGAAGCGACAGAACCATAGGCACGATGCAGATGCCTGGCCCCATGAGCGAGATGAAGAAATCATGCCGCTGCGTTTCCGGCGCTTTGTCGGAAATCGCGACCCCGCCCATCAAAGGGATCAGGCGAAACCGCGCATCGTCATGGCCTGCGATTCTGAACGCCACGACATGACCGTATTCATGCACCATCACACTGAGCACGAACGCGATGCCATACATCGGACCCATGAAGTACCAGGCGGCCAGAAACGCGATACCGCCCAGCCCGATCGCACCTGCATCAAGTCCCTGAATGGTGAAACCACGGTTCGATACGAGGCCCCCCCGGAGGGTCATGAAAAGCATCACGCATAGGGCAATGGACATCGCGAACATCAACATGGCGTACCTCGTACATTTCAAGCGATGCGCGAATAGTGGCGCGAATTGTGTTAAAGTTGTGGCAACAATCCGCTTGTTCACCAAAAAATGGCGGATGCCTATTGCGACGTTACGTCGGCTGGCGACTCGGCTGTTTTGACGACGCGGAAGCCTGTCGCCTTGTCCCAGGGTGCGGCGCCCTGCCATAGGATGAAAGGCAGGATGTAGTAAGCGAACGGTATCGCCAGCAAGATCACCATCAGCCAAAATATGGCGGGGAATGAAAGCCAGTTCAAAAAACCAGATACCGTCTCTCGCGGCAGCAAGCCAAATAGGATCGCCAAAAGGCTGAACATCCAAAAAAGACCAAGCCGCCGAAGTTCGCGGCACAAACGGCATCCTTGGCCCTCAACGCGCAGACCAATGAGCGCCTTGCCCGGCGACGACCGGCCCCGCACATGCAAAGCCACCGTTCCAAGCATAAAGATCGTCCATGCCAGAAAGGCTTGAGGGCTGATCGTCTGGATCGGGTGGCCATCCGTGTCCACAGCAACGGTCAAACCGTTGTAGCGCCCGGTCGTGAGCGGGCCGCGCGTGGTTTGTGTGACGTCATATCTGACCGTCACCTTTTGGCCATTTGGAATGCCAAAAACGAACTGCTCGCAGTATCTGGCCCGGTCAATCCGGCTACTTGGCACCAGATCCAACACGCTCTGCGGAAGGCTCGTGACCTGATAGCATTTCTGCATCTGCAATACACCGATGCTTAGACGTAGTCCGTGCCGCTCTGGCGCCATGAAGGGCAGAACCAGGGCGAAAGCAATCAGTGACGCCAGAAAGTAGTCGAAAATGAAAGCTCCGGCGCGCGGCCAAAAATGCTTCTCAGTCACAGATTCTCGGCCTGCGGCATCCCAAGAACATGAAAACCTCCGTCAACGCGTATGATCTCACCAGTCGTGCAGGCCCCGCCATCAGACGCCAGGTAGACCGCCGTGGCCCCAACGGCCTCCAAAGTCGCATTGGCGCGCATCGGGGCGTTCTGGTCGGTATGCTTGTAAGTCTTGCGCGCTCCGCCAATGGCCGCGCCTGCCAGCGTCTTCATCGGGCCCGGGCTGATTGCGTTTACGCGGATGCCTTCCGGCCCCAGATCATTGGCCAGATACCGCGTCGCCGATTCCAGCGCCGCCTTCGCCACACCCATCACATTGTAGCTGGGCACGACGCGATTCGAACCCTGATAGGTTAGCGTCAAAAGACAGCCGCCATTTGCGATCATCAGCGGATGCGCCCGGCGTGCGACCTCGATGAAGGAATAGGCGCTGATATCCATCGAATGCTTGAAGTTGGCCCGAGATGTATTGAGGAACCGCCCCGTCAATTCCGACTTATCCGAAAACGCAATGGCATGGATCAGAAAGTCGATCGTCGGCCAACGCGCACCAAGCTGATAGAAAGCCGCATCGAGGCTGTCATCGTCGGTTACGTCCACGTCGACCATGAAGTCCGACCCGACGCTTTCGGCAAGTGGCTTTAAGCGGCTGCCAAAAGCTTCGCCCTGATACGTAAAAGCCAGTTCCGCCCCTGCTTCATGCATCGCTCTGGCAATCCCCCAGGCGATGGACCGGTCATTGGCCACGCCCATGATCAGGCCACGTTTCCCTGCAAGCAATCCCGACATCTTCACACTCACCCGTGATATTTCGACAGGATCATAGATCCGTTCGTGCCGCCAAAGCCAAAAGAGTTCGTCATTACACTGTCGAGGCCAGCGTTTTCGACCAGTGTCGTTGCGATCTCATCCGGCCTGAAGGCGGGATCCAGCGTTTCAACATTGATCGATGGTGTGATGAAGTCATGCTCCAGCATCAGAAGACAGAACACGGCCTCAAGCGCGCCTGCCGCCCCTTGAGCATGCCCTGTCATGGACTTCGTTGAACTGACAACCGGCTGCGTGCGCCCTTCGAACGCACGCCGCACGGCCTCCATCTCTGGCACATCACCCGCTGGCGTCGAGGTGCCATGCGCGTTGATATGTCCGACAGCGCGACCTTCGGGCAGCGTGTCCAGTGCCAGACGCATGGCCAGTTCCGCCCCTTCACCAGAGGGGGCCACCATGTCATGTCCATCTGAGGTGGCCGCATAACCCGTCACTTCGGCATAGATCTTGGCGCCGCGTGCCTTTGCGTGTTCTAGCTCTTCAAGAACAAGCATTCCGCCGCCGCCCGAAATCACAAACCCATCCCGATCCGCGTCAAAAGCGCGAGAGGCCCGATCGGGCCTGTCGTTGTATTTCGAAGACATCGCGCCCATCGCGTCGAACAGGCAAGAGAGCGTCCAGTCCAGCTCTTCTCCACCACCGGCAAACATCACATCCTGCTTGCCCAGCATGATCTGCTCTGCCGCATTTCCTATGCAGTGCAGCGACGTCGAACAGGCCGAGGTGATTGAATAGTTAATGCCCTTGATCTTGAAGGCCGTCGCCAGATTTGCACTTACGGTCGATGACATGCATTTCGGCACCGCAAATGGCCCGATCCGCTTGGTCGCCCCAGTCTTCAGTACCGTCTGATGTGCTGTCAGCATGGCGGAGGTAGATGGCCCACCTGACCCGGCCACCAGACCCGAGCGTGGATTGACCACGTCTGTCTCATCCAGCCCCGCATCTGCGATCGCCTGGGTCATGGCAATATAGGCATAGGCCGCACCCGGACCCATGAAACGCAAGGTGCGTTTGTCGATGTATTCGGAAGGATCGAGATCGATGGTGCCCGCGATCTGGCTGCGAAAGCCGTTCTCGGCCATCTCCTGGCTCGCCACGATTCCCGAGCGGCCCGCCTTCAGACTGTCCAGAACCGCGTCGCGGTTCGTTCCAATGGACGACACGATGCCCAAGCCAGTGACAACGACACGGCGCATAAGCTGCCCCCCTGATCCTTAGCCGTTGCCTGTGGACAGGCCGACCTTCATGCCCTTGACCTCATAGATGGTCTCGCCATCCGCCTCAACCCGGCCGTCGGCAACGCCCATCTTGAGCTTTCGGTCGATGACACGCGTGAAATCCACGTGGTACGTGATCATCGCGCGATCGGGCTGCACCATCCCTGTCAGCTTCACCTCACCCACGCCCAGCGCCATGCCGAGGCCCTGCCAGCCCCGCCAGCCAAGGTTGAAGCCCGTGAGCTGCCACAACCCATCAAGTCCCAAGCAACCCGGCATGATCGGATTGCCCGGGAAATGACATTTAAAGAACCAGAGATCCGGCGTGATGTCGAACTCGGCCACCACGTGCCCTTTGCCATGCGCGCCCCCATCGCCTGAGACATCCGTGATCCGGTCCATCATCAGCATAGGCGGTTCGGGCAACTGCGCGTTGCCGGGGCCGAAAAGCTCTCCCCGCGCGCATTTCAGAAGGTCGTCTTTGTTGAAACTGGTGGGGTAGTCGGCCATCCTGGCGCGTCTCCTCGGGCTGCCCGTGTGTCTTGCGATCAGGCCCCTCTAGCACCGGCCTTTCCTTTGACGCAAGGGTGACGCAATAGGGTGCGCAACGCACGCTGCGACTGATTTTCATTTGAAAACCGGGGGGAAGGCCAACTATATAGAAGTGAAGCAAGGATAGGTGTCTCGATGACCGCCCCGCAAGATATCGGTGAAAAATGGCTTTCAGGCGCAGGTCTGCGCCCGACCCGGCAGCGTGTCACGCTGGCTGCATTGTTGATCGGTGACGGCCAGCATCGTCATGTCACTGCGGAAAGTCTTTTCGAAGCAGCCAAGGATCAGGGCGAAGCGGTCTCGCTTGCGACGGTCTACAACACACTACGCGCCTTTTGTGAGGCTGGTCTCATGCAAGAGGTGACTGTGGATGGCTCTAAAAGCTATTTCGATACCAACACCCACGATCACCCCCATTTTTATTGGGAAGATGATGCAAAACTGACGGATGCCCCGTCCGACCAGCTTGAGATTGCGCGCATCCCCGATGCACCCGAAGGGGCCGAGATCGCATCGGTCGATGTGGTCATCCGCCTGCGCCGCAAAAGCTAAACCCCATCACCGTTTCACCAAAATGCTGCGCTATGTGACCTTCGCGGCGCTTTTGCCGGTATTGGTGCCGCAAGCGCTCTGGGTCGTGTCCCGCGCCGTCCGTCTACCAGAGGCAGACGGCCCCCGATCCGGCGCGATAGGTCAAGGTCGGCCGCTGAACCTTCTGATCCTGGGCGATTCGTCCGCTGCGGGTGTCGGCGTCGATCATCAGGATCAGGCTCTGGCCGGTCAGCTTGCGCAGCATCTTTCGCAGACGGGCCAAATCACCTGGACGCTGATCGCCCAAACCGGCGCCACGACAGACACGGCCTTGCGAATGCTGGAAACGGCCCCAAAGCAGCATTTTGACATGGCCGTCATCGCGCTTGGGGTAAATGATTGCAAGAACGGCATCTCGGCCAACCGCTGGCAGACCAACTACACAACCATCCTTGACCACCTGCGCGATCGCTTCAGGGTGCGCCGGATCTGCGTGTCGGGCGTCCCGGATCTGGGGCAGTTCCCGCTTTTGCCCAAGCCGCTCGGTACCATTCTGGGAAATCGCGCCCATCGCTTCGACGCGATCCTGCATGACATTGTGGATGCGCGCGCAGATGTCACGTACGTCTCGCTCGATTTCGGCGACGACACCACCTTGATGGCCCGCGACGGATTTCACCCCGGTCCGCTGATCTATACAGCCTGGGCCAAACGCGTGGCCGAGACATTCCGGTGATCCTCTAGATGGATCTTGGCGCGGGCGGGAGCCTAGCCCGGCTCTTCCCAATGAAGATGCCCCGCCGAAGAGGTCATAATGATGAACAGGGCAATCTAGGCAATTTCGGCCACCCCATTGCAAACAGCCCAGGTCCCGTCCGACATGTTCCACCATGCGACCTCGTTCGCGGTGGCCCAGACGACTAAAAGGAAAATCCAGCTCAGATGCAGCACGCGCCAGCGCCGGGCGGTTATCTGAATGGAATGACCAAGTGTGCGGCGCAGCATTGGTCGATGACCCCTCGCGCCTAGCCTGACGCCCGAAGCGACCGCAGGAAAAGCCCGATCCCGCCAACCAGCAGGACAAGGATGACAAGCAGGTCGAAGGCGCTCATTAGGGCAAATTGCAGCTGCAGATTCGCGATCACACCTGCCACAAGGGCTATGACCGACCCGATGGCCAAAGCCCAGCCGACCAAGTTGCGCCCGCTGTAAAAGATCAGCCCGACCCCAAACATGAAGGGGATCAGGATCATCCCGGTCGTCACCGGAAAGCCACCGATGGTGAAGGCGGCCATGCCCAATCCAAATTGCGGACGCACAACGATCGAGTTCAGGAGAAGATAGCCACCCGCGCACATCATCACGAAACCGAGGATGAAGGTAAGCTCGCCCCCGTTTGTTCCACCTGCACCGCGTCGCGCCATCACTCTCTCCAAATGCCTTGTTCGGAGGTCTTAGCCGGGCATAGCGCCGATTTCCAGCAGACCGTTTGCCTTAATGTTTTGGCAACCTTGTGGACCGGGCCTTTGGACCGGGCGCTTTGTTAACCAGCCCAGATAAGACATCAGAACCGACGCGATACCGATACAATACCGACGTTACACAGAAAGCCGATTTGCTTTGTTTTGCTGGGTTAACCCGTCGATTCGGGCCAATCGAAGAATCCTTCCGTTGACCATCCCGGCGCTCGATCCTCAAAACCACTGTCCCGGCTCGATCAACCCCAGATCCAGAAGCTGCCGGGATGACCATTCGAACGGCATAGAATTGTGCCATTTGAATGTATCGATATCGAATGTGCTGCCCGGGTTCAGCTTCAGGGCCTTGGCAGTTCGAAAGGAACAGATCGCCGCCGTGATGTTATGGTGCCAGGGGCAGGCATAGGTGTTGTATTCCTCGATATTGAAGCGGTAATCGCCCTGCGTTATCAAGCCCGGCTGCGTCTGAAATATCGAGATCCGATCGATGCGCCGCCGATCGGTTGGGATGTGTTCCTCAAACCGCCAGCGCAACCCGCCATAGAAATCGAGTTGTCTTTCCTGGCTGAGGCCCTGCGCGTCTTTTCTGGCCAGCGCGTAGTATCCTGACCGATCAAGATGCGCTGTCTCCCGCGACACGGCATTGGGCGTCGCACCCAGATCTTCGGCATAAAGGTCAATGACATAGGCCAGCATGGCCTGCCGCCGCTCCTCCGTATGAAAGGCCAGCATTTCGCCGACGCCGCGATCCTCGCAAAAGGGATAAAAGAGATACTCCGCATTCCAGCCATAATAGATCCACGTTCCTGTCGGCACGCCTCGAATGATCCTGTTCAAAGCGGTCGCAAGCGTACCTTCAGACGTCGTATCACAATCCACCCGTACGACTTCGGCCCCTGGATCGTCCGGCAGGGCAAACGTCTGAGGCATCAACGCCACGACAGTGCCAAAGCCCAATGATAGATGGTGCCGCAGCGTCGACGCCAGTTCGATCTCGTCCTCGACGAAGATCAGGGCGAGCGGGCCGGTTTTCAGATGACCGGCGCCTGCCTGCAGAAGATGGTCCAGACCGGTGAAACGCATGGCTGTCCATACCCTTTTTGGCGAAGGTCGGCCAAACCGCTTTGCATTGCAAGAGGACCCTACGCCTGCTATCTGCCATCCTTCATCACAACCTCAGCAGGCCCGCCATGACCAGCCCCAAAAAGCTCTTCATCAAGACATATGGCTGTCAGATGAATGTCTACGACAGTGAGCGTATGGCAGAGGCCATGGGCGGACAGGGCTATGTCGAAACCAAGACACCCGAAGATGCCGACATGATCCTTCTAAACACTTGCCATATAAGAGAAAAAGCGGCTGAAAAGGTTTACTCGGAACTCGGACGCTTCAAGCATCTCAAGGTCGAAAACCCCGATCTCAAGATCGGTGTGGCGGGCTGTGTGGCACAGGCCGAAGGCCAGGAGATCATGCGGCGTCAGCCGCTTGTCGATTTGGTGGTCGGCCCGCAAAGCTATCACCGCCTGCCGGAATTAGAGGCAAAGGCACGGACAGGTAAAAAAGCACTCGACACCGATTTCCCGGAAGAAGACAAGTTTGAACGCCTGAAATCGCGCCCGAAGGCTCAACGCGGCCCCACCGCCTTTCTGACCGTCCAGGAAGGCTGCGACAAGTTCTGCGCCTTTTGCGTTGTACCATACACACGCGGGGCCGAGGTCAGCCGACCGGTGCAGCGCGTCGTGGACGAGGCGAAGGACCTCGTTGATCGCGGTGTGCGTGAGGTCACCCTGCTCGGCCAGAACGTGAACGCTTATCATGGCGAGGGTCCGGATGGTACGGATTGGTCTCTGGCCCGTCTGATCTGGGAACTGAACAAGATCGACGGGCTCAAGCGGATCCGCTTCACCACATCTCATCCCAACGACATGAATGACGATCTGATCGCAGCCCATAGCGAATGCGAAAAACTCATGCCATACCTGCATTTGCCAGTGCAGTCCGGCTCTGATCGGATCCTCAAGCGGATGAACCGAAGCCACACGGCGGAAAGCTATCTGCGGCTGATCGAAAAGATCCGCGCGGCGCGTCCCGATATCCTGATGTCAGGCGATTTCATCGTGGGATTCCCCGAAGAAACCGAAGCGGATTTCCAGGCCACGCTCGATCTGGTCGAGGCCGTGCGCTATGGCTACGCCTATTCCTTCAAATACTCGACTCGTCCCGGCACCCCAGCGGCAGAGCGCGCGCAGGTCGATGCAGCAGAGGCCGATGACAGGCTTCAGCGTCTTCAGGCCATGATCACGCGCCATCAGCGTGAGATTCAGGAAGACATGGTTGGCCGAACAGTCAACGTCCTATTCGAAAAGCCAGGGCGATTGCCCGGGCAGATGGTTGGCAAATCCGAGTATCTTCACGCCGTCCATGTCGATGATTGCGATGCGCAGAAGGGCGACCTGCGGGCGGTGCGTATTCAAGCGAGCGCCTCAAATTCCCTTTCGGGCCGTCTGGTGGGCTGAAGACAGGGTTTTTTGTTCCAATTGACCGCAAAGCGCCATGTGCCCGTTGCGGCGCAGCGCCAAAATTGCGACCTTTCGAACAGGTACAGATTCAGGAGAAGGTATTGACCCTCGCGCAGATCCCTAATGACAGCGCCACGCCGGAAATGATCGTTGAATTTCCCGACAACCGCCTGCTGATCGACCTTTGCGGGCCATATGATCAGAACCTGACCGCCATTGAGGCCGCACTTGAGGTACAGATTGTGCGGCGCGGTAACGAATTGGCGATCATGGGCGAGGACGGCGCGCAAAAACGCGCTGTCGAGGTTTTGAACGCGCTCTATCTGCGGCTTGAAACCGGTAAGACCGTTGAAGTCGCAGATGTTGACCGTGAATTGCGCATGGGCGGCTCTGAACACGGGACGGGTACACGTCAGGGCGACCAGTTGGAAATGCCGGTTGGTGAGCGGATCGAGATCAAGACCCGCAAGAAGCTGATCGAACCGCGCACCGATGCACAAAAGGCCTATGTTCAATCGCTTTTCGAAAACGAAATGGCGTTTGGGATCGGCCCGGCGGGGACCGGCAAGACATATCTTGCGGTCGCCGTTGGCGTTAGCATGTTCATTGGCGGACATGTGGACCGGATCATCCTCTGCCGCCCTGCGGTCGAAGCGGGCGAGCGCTTGGGCTTTCTGCCTGGCACGCAGGAAGAAAAGGTAGATCCATATATGCAGCCGCTTTACGACGCGCTGAATGATTTTCTGCCGGGCAAGCAGCTTGCCAAACTGAAGGAAGAAAAAACGATCGAAATCGCGCCTTTGGCCTTTATGCGGGGCCGTACACTCAGCCGTGCCTTTGTTGTGCTGGATGAGGCGCAAAACGCCACGACGATGCAGATGAAGATGTTTCTGACCCGTCTCGGCGAAGGGTCCCGTATGGTGATCACCGGCGACCGCACACAAGTCGACCTGCCGCGCGGTGTGCAATCAGGACTTGCGGATGCCGAGCGGCTTTTGAAGCAGATCCCGAAGATCAGCTTCAATTACTTCACCTCGAAAGACGTCGTTCGCCATCCTCTTGTCGCCGCCATCATCGAAGCTTATGAGGCCGATGCTGAACCTGGATAATCTGCTGGTTTTGAAAGGATAAATCGATGCTCGACGTTTATCTGTGGATTGCATCGGCCCTGTCTGGCGCATGGTTCCTCGTGCATTTCTTCATCGGCGGACGCCAGGTTGCAGGCCCATTGCGCGCCAGCACCGACCTGGGTGAGATGCCCCGCGCCGTGGCGTGGATGTGCTGGCACATGGTCAGTATCACGCTGTTCCTGCTGGCCACTTTCTTTGCCGGCGCGATTCTGTTTGACATGCCTGGCTTGGGTTGGGCCGGTGTCTTAATCGCAGCCGGATTGTCAGGCGTTGGGCTTATCGCAGCGCCTTTCATGTCGGTCAGCTACCGTCTGATGCCGCAGGGTTTCCTGTTCTTGCCCATAGTGATCCTTGGTGTTCTGGGCCTTGGATGATCGACATCCTGATCGAAGATGACCGCTGGGTCGAAATGGCTTTTGAGGCGATTGCCACAGAAGCCACCAAAGCTGTGCTCGACCATCATTCAATCCCAGCAAACGTAGCCGAAATCGCAATCCTGGCCTGCGACGATGCACGAATCGCCACGCTCAACACGGAATTCCGCGGAAAACCGACGCCCACAAATGTGCTAAGTTGGCCTACGGAAGACTTGGCCCCGGAAAAGGATGGTGATGCGCCCGTCAAACCAACAGAAGCCCAAGATGGCAGCCGCGATCTTGGCAATGTCGCAATCGCTTATGATACCTGCAAGCGCGAGGCAGACGAACAGAACAAAGCTTTGGCCGACCATGTCGCACATCTGATCGTTCATGGAGTCTTGCATTTGCTGGGTTATGATCACATCCGTGACGGCGACGCGACGCGCATGGAAGCCTTAGAAGTCAAAATACTTGGCAGATTGGGTATTCCTGACCCATATTAGATAGGTCATATGACACTGACCGGAGATTGAACGGGACCCGATGGGAGACATTGAAGGATCGTCTGACGCAGCGCAACGCGCGCAGTCCTCAGATGACACGGCAACAAACACCAGTTTTCAGCGACCCCAAGGGGTGATCGCGCGCGTGCTGTCCGCATTTTCCAGCAACACTGCGGAAGACCCAGCCCCCGAGATCATTGCAGAGGTGGCACCGAACTCACAGCACGGCATGATAAATCTGCATCGCATGCGTGTGGAAGACGTTGCCGTGCCAAAGGCGGACATCACTGCCCTGCCGGATACAGCCTCTCTGGAAGAGCTTGTGAAGACATTCAAGGAAAGTGGGCTTACCCGTATTCCAGTGTTTGAAGGCACACTCGACACGCCTATTGGATTGGCGCACCTGAAGGATCTGGCCCTGCAGCACGGTTTCAACGGAGCGGATCGAAGCTTTGACCTGCGCAGTATGTTGCGGCCTCTGCTGTTTGTACCACCATCCATGACCATCGGTGTTCTGCTCACAAAAATGCAGACCGAACGGCGGCATATGGCCCTGGTCATTGATGAATATGGTGGCGTCGACGGATTGGTCACGATCGAAGACCTGATCGAACAGGTCATCGGTGAGATCGAAGATGAACACGACATCGACGAAGGCCAACACTTCGCGCGTGAGAAATCGGGTTGTTACATGGCGCTGGCCAAGACGCCACTGCAGGACTTCGAGGCCGAAATCGGTAAGTCGCTGACGGATCATGACGATGTGGACGAGGAAGAGATCGACACTTTAGGTGGCCTCGTCTTCATGTTGGCGGGCCGCGTGCCCACCCGCGGTGAGGTCGTGCCCCACCCCGATGGCCCCGAATTCGAGGTTTTGGACGCCGATCCGCGCCGCATCAAGCGGCTGCGCGTCAGGCTGGCCAGGCAGGCCGCGGAATGACCCAAACGCCCGGGCGCCTGGCCGGACGGCTTGCCGTTCTGCCGGTCTGGGCAAGGGCGATCCTAGCTTTTGGCGCCGGGGCAGTTGGCGCGCTGGCGCAGGAACCGTACGGCATTACCCCCCTTGTTCTAGCCTCGATGGTGGCTGGCTTTGCGCTGCTTCCGATGGTGACGACCTGGCAATCGGCGGTGCGCATCGGCTGGTTCTTCGGGACAGGTTACTTCGCGCTTTGCCTGACATGGATTGTTGAGCCTTTTCAGGTCGATGCCGCACAACACGGCTGGATGGCACCCTTTGCCCTTGTCCTTCTGTCTGCTGGTCTCGCCCTTTTTTGGGGGGCGGCTTTTGGTCTGGCCAAACGGCTGGGGCCGTCGCGCTGGTGGCTTGCCGCAACCTGGCCACTGGCCGAAATCGGTCGAGCATACGTTTTCACGGGCTTTCCCTGGGCCATGCCACCGCAGGCGCTGGTGAATGTGGTCGCGGGGCAAGGCTTGGCCTGGGTCGGGCCGCACGGGATGATGCTGGCCCTTTGTCTGATTGCGGCGCTGCTATCGCGTCCGATCGTCATGCGCTTTGGCGTCGCCATCCAATCGACCCTTGCCCTGATCAGCCTGGCAGTCCTTCTCGTGTCGCCGGTGGCCCCACAAGCTGCGATGACAGAGCACACGATCCGCATCGTGCAGCCCAATGCCGCCCAGCATGAGAAATGGGACCCGCAAATGATCCCTGTCTTCGTCGACCGGCAAGTCGGCTTCACCGCACAGCCGGGCGATGTTGATCTGATCCTCTGGCCAGAAACAGCCCTGCCCTATCTCGTCGAACATGCGCAGGTCGTTTTTGACCGGATCGCAGAAGCGTCAAGTGGCAAGCCGGTGGCTCTTGGCATCCAGCGCCGGTCCGAACAGGGGTACTTCAACAGTATGGTGGTTCTCGATGAGGCCGGACAGGTTACCCAGACCTATGACAAGCATCATCTGGTGCCGTTTGGTGAATACATGCCCTTCCCATCGCTGTTCAGTAAGATCAACGTGGGCGGCCTGGCGGACCGCGTGGATGGTGCGTTCATTTCCGGCCCCGGTCCGCAGCTTCTGGATATGGGATCGCTTGGTCGGGCCCTGCCGCTGATCTGCTACGAGGCCGTCTTTGCCCATGATGTCGGAGGGGCAGCCGTGCGCCCTGATTTTCTGATGCAACTGACCAACGATGCGTGGTTCGGTGCCTTTGCCGGGCCGCAGCAGCATCTCGCCCAGGCCCGCATGCGCGCTATCGAACAAGGCTTACCGCTCGTCCGCAGTGCGAATACCGGTATTTCGGCCATGATTGATCCTAATGGCCGTATCACAGATCAGATTCCGCTGGATCAGGCCGGTTTTGTGGATGCCGCCCTACCGCGCCCCCTGGCCCCAACGCTTTACAGCCGCACAGGGGATTTGCCGATCATCGGGTTTCTGGTGATGGCCACGCTATTGATGGCCATTAAGAACACGCTATTGATGGCCATTAAGAAACGGACCGTCCGCACTCCATTTCAAGATTGACCCCGCTCGCAGGTCCGCGTATGGCCGTCTGGATCTGCCACAACGGCTTCCTGGCGTGGCAGTAGTTTTATTATTGGAGCAATCATGTCCCGTCAGAACTATACTTTTACTTCGGAGTCCGTCTCTGAAGGCCATCCCGATAAAGTTTGCGACCGTATTTCAGATGCTATTCTTGATGCGCTGCTGGCTGAAGAGCCTGAAGCGCGCGTTGCCTGTGAGACCTTCGCCACGACAAATCATGTAGTGATCGGCGGAGAGGTCGGCCTATCCGACCAATCCAAGCTCGCCGAGTATATGAAGAACATACCTGATATCACCCGAACCTGCATAAGGGACATCGGGTACGAGCAAGAGAAGTTCCACTGGGAAACCTGCCAGATTACGAACCTGCTACACGAACAATCCGCCCATATCGCTCAAGGCGTGAACGCGAGCGAGGACAAGGACGAAGGCGCGGGCGATCAGGGAATCATGTTCGGCTACGCCACCAATGAAACACCCGATCTGATGCCAGCACCGATCCAGTATGCGCACGCAATCCTGCGACGTCTGGCTGAGGTTCGCAAAGATGGAACTGAGCCTGCGCTTGGCCCGGATGCCAAATCGCAATTGTCGGTAATTTATCGCGACGGACAGCCTGTTGGTGTCAGCTCACTCGTGTTGTCGACACAGCATCTGGACGAAGATCTGACCAGCGACGACATCCGCGCGATCGTGGCCCCCTACATCGAAGAGGTGCTGCCAAACGGCTGGCTCACCAACGAAACCGATTGGCACGTGAACCCGACAGGCAAGTTCGTCATCGGTGGACCGGACGGGGATGCGGGCCTGACCGGTCGCAAGATCATCGTTGATACATATGGCGGAGCCGCACCCCATGGCGGTGGAGCGTTCTCTGGCAAAGACCCAACCAAGGTGGACCGATCGGCGGCTTACGCGGCGCGTTATCTGGCCAAGAATGTGGTTGCGGCCGGACTGGCGGATCGGTGCACCATCCAGCTGAGCTATGCCATCGGTGTCTCAAAGCCCCTGTCGATCTATTGCGACACGTTCGGCACGGGTAAGGTGCCCGATGCCGAAATCGAGAAAGCGATCGGATCGGTCATGGATCTGACACCTCGGGGCATCCGCCAGCATCTGTCGCTGAACCGTCCGATCTACGCGCGCACAGCGGCTTATGGTCATTTCGGACGTACGCCTTCTGAAGATGGCGGGTTCAGCTGGGAACGGACAGATCTGGGTGACATGCTGCGCAGCGCGCTCTGACCGCCGGGGGCGGGCGACACGCCCGCCTTACACCACACCACCTAAACCCGGCGTGCTTCGACCAGCGCGATAGCTTTCGCGATAGCTTCTCCAACCAGCATGTCCGATGTATCCAGCACGATCGCATCATCGGAAGCCTTCAGGGGCGCTGTGTGTCGTTGGCTGTCCCTTGCGTCTCGCGCCTTTACGTCTTCAAGCACGATGTCATACTCAGCAGCCAGACCGCGACCACGCAGTTCTTCAAGCCGGCGGCGCGCGCGGATTTCGGGGCTGGCTGTAACGAAAAGCTTCACCTCCGCTTGCGGAACAATCACCGTGCAAATGTCCCGCCCGTCAAGAACAGCGCCCCCCGCGCGGCGAGCAAAGGCCTTCTGAAAATCGAGTAGGGCCGCGCGGACTTCGGGGATGACGGCGACCTTGCTTGCAGCCTGCGCGACATCCGGGGTGCGCAGATCCGGGGCATCAAGCGCCTTGGCGGACAACGACCGCGCGGCTTCGATCGGATCGACACCTTCAAGCGTGGCTGCCCCAACGGCACGGTAAAGCAAACCCGTATCAAGATGCGCGAAACCAAAATACCCCGCGATAGCCTTTGCAATGGTGCCTTTGCCAGCGGCCGCAGGCCCGTCGATGGCAACTGTGAATGGTGCGGTCATGTCCGCACTTTACGCCGCCCTTGCCAAAGCGGAACGAGCAGAAGAAGACATGTGCCAAGGGCAACCCATTTGGTCACGGTGGCATTGCTGGCCGCAAGAACATCGCTGGGGTCAAAACCTGCGGCACGTCCTGCAATCAATGCTGCGACCGCCGCGTTCTCCGTCAGGTCGGCCCAGATATAGATGAGTGGCGCGAGCAAAACGCCTAAGCGCACCGCCATGGAACGCCCAGCAGAAAGAGACCAAAACACCGAAGCGAAGGCGAACCCGACCAGAAAGGGCAAGACGGTATCGAGGGTGCGAAAGACCCCGGTATACACCTCCGCTTGGGTGCCCGTAAGACTGATCAGATAGGCCTGCGCCTCTTCTGCATTGTAGCCAAGAAAACGCCCGTCAAGCAGCCCCCCGACCTCAGTCCGAAGCTGCGTCTCTGCAATGACCGCAACGACTGCAAAAAGGACGATTGCCAGGCCAGACAGTAAAAGCGTGATCCTTGCGAACGTTGTCATGTGCGTTCCAGCCGGGCACCAAGACTGCCCATCAGACTTTCGAAGATCGGGAATGACGTTGCGATAGGTCCACCATCGTCGACAGAAACCGGCGCCTTTGCACCCATGCCCATGACCATGAAAGCCATGGCGATCCGGTGATCGAGATGGCTTGCGCAAGTAGCTCCGCCCGGAACATTGTCGGGCCCAAGGCCCACGACACTCCACCAGTCGGGCCCGTCTTCGACCGTCACGCCATTGGCGCGCAGTCCGTCGGCCATGGCAGCGATCCGATCACTTTCTTTCACCCGCAACTCTTTTACACCGGTCATGTGCGTCTTGCCGGTCGCAAAGGCTGCAACCACCGACAGGACGGGATACTCATCGATCATGCTTGCTGCACGTTCCGCCGGAACTTCGATCCCGTGCATGTCCGGAGAGTAACGCGCACGCAGATCAGCGACAGGTTCGCCGCCCTCTTCCCGCATGTTCTCAAACCCCAGATCGGCACCCATATCCTGTAGCGTCGTATAAAGACCCGCCCGCGTAGGATTGAGGCCGATATTCGGGACCAGGACGTCGGAGCCCGGTGTGATCAAGGCGGCACAGACAGGAAAGGCCGCCGATGACGGATCACGCGGCACCTCTATATGCTGAGGGATAAGTTCCGGCTGGCCTTGCAGCGTGATCACCCGGCCAATGTCTGTTACCTCTGTCCGGATCTGCGCGCCAAAACCCGCCAACATCCGTTCTGTGTGATCGCGAGTGGCCTCTTTTTCAGTGACTACTGTTTCGCCAGGGGCATTGAGACCCGCGAGCAGGACCGCGGATTTCACCTGAGCCGAAGGCACGGGCACCTCGTAATGCAGGGGCACGGGCTCTTTTGCGCCGATAATCGTCATGGGCAAGCGACCCTCTGACCGACCAACAGCTTGGGTCCCGAACCCGGCAAGTGGATCGGTGACGCGCGCCATGGGACGCTTGTTGAGACTGGCATCCCCGGTGAAAGTGGCCACGATCGGACAAGTGGCCATGGCACCCATGATGAGGCGCACACCGGTGCCGGAATTGCCGCAATCGATGATCTGGTCAGGCTCCATGAAGCCGCCCACACCAACACCATGGACCGACCAGCGACCGCCGCCAAGGTCCGTAACCTCTGCCCCGAAGGCCCGCATGGCTTTGGCGGTATCAAGGACATCCTGGCCTTCAAGCAAACCGGAAATGGACGTTTCACCGACACACAACGCTCCGAGGATCAGTGCGCGGTGCGAAATGGATTTGTCACCCGGTACATGTGCCTCACCCTTCAATGGGCCGCAGGGGTGGGACATGATCGGGATCGGCGCGCCGTGGCTGGACATGAAAAACCTGTAGGACATTGTCGTGCCCGGCAGCACTAGCCTGCCTTTACGCGATCGTCCAGCCGGAGCGCAGGCTCAGATATCCTCGCCTTTCTTGAGCAGATCTTCGAGCAGACCGCGGTAGATCTCATTGGAGTCGCCACCGCCAAAGACCTGTGCGCCGCCGGAATAAGTTTGCCCGTAAGTCCGCGCGACATTCACGGTCTGGGCCAAAGCGGACAGGAACTGTTCCTTTTCCAAGGGGCTGAGCGGGTGGATGAACACCCCCCAAAGACGCCCCTTGGCCACAGCATAACGTGCATCAAGGGCCGTGTCGAAATTGGCTTGCATAAGGCGAAGCAATTCGGCGGGATCAATCCCTTCGGCAGAGCGGATTGGAACCATGGCGCGCATCCGATCCGCTATCGGATCAGTTACCACAAGGATCGGCACATCAAGCAGGGTCAGTTGCATCGCATTGCCCTGCAACAGTGCCTTTTCATCGATGGCCATCACGATTTCGGCGAGGCGCTCAACCGTCATACGCGGTTCTGCTGGATTGGTCTGTTCTTCCGGCGTGACTTGTTCGTCCTGTGCAAGAGCCGCCACCGCCCAGAAGATCACTGCAAAAATGAGAAATAAACGCATGCGCCATACCTTTCTTGTCCCTGCCTTTAGCTTAGAGGCTGAGCGATCATGCTGCCAAGCACGCTTTGGTGAACGGGAGCGGTTGAACCACGCGCCATGCGCCGCTATGGCCGCGCGCATGACCGAAAGACCACATCGCAACTTCTATGGGCGCCTGAAGGGCAAGACCCTGAAAGCCAGCCAGAAAGCCTATCTGTCCGAGGATCTGGAGGCGTTGAGTCCCGGCTTGGTGTCCTGGGACGAAAATCCCGAACGTGCACCGCTGGATCTCAAGGCACGGTTCGGGGATCGACCTGTCTGGCTTGAGATCGGCTTCGGCGGTGGGGAGCATCTGGTGCATCAGGCTGCGTTGAACCACGACGTCGCAATCATCGGGTGCGAGCCATACATCAACGGCGTTGCGATGCTGCTGGGCAAGATCCGGCAGGCGGGTGTGCACAATCTGGCCGTCTATCCTGGCGACGCGCGGGATTTGTTCGATGTGCTGCCCGATGCGTCGATCGCGCGGGCGTTTCTGCTCTATCCCGATCCCTGGCCCAAGAAACGGCACCACCGGCGGCGCTTTGTGACACCCGAACATCTGGAACCATTGGCGCGTGTCGTGAAGACAGGCAGCGGGTTTCGCGTGGCAACAGATATCCCAGATTATGTGCGCCAAACGCTAGAAGAAGTGCCGAAGCGGGGCTTTTACTGGACCGCAGAAAAGCCTTCGGACTGGCGGGCGCCTTGGGAGGGTTGGCTGAGCACGCGTTACGAGCAAAAAGCACTGAGAGAGGGGCGAACCCCACATTATCTAAGCTTTGTTCGGGACGATACTTGACGAAGGGCGGGCGACACGCCCACCTTACGCCAATCTGCCCCACAGGTCGTATTCGCCTGCTTCGTCGACAATAACTTCGGCACAATCGCCAGGGCTGAGTTGTTCAAACCCCTCGTCAATGAAGAGATTTCCATCGATCTCGGGGGCATCGGCAATCGTCCTGCAGGTTGCCGCTTCATCATCGACGTCGTCTACCAGAACGGTGAGGCGAAGCCCCACCTTACGGGCGAGCTTCGCCTCTGAGATCGCCTGCGCCTTTTCCATAAATCGGTTCCAACGATCCTGTTTGACCTCATCCGGGACATGATCCGACAGATTATTTGAACGCGCGCCATCGACGTTTTCGTACTTAAAACACCCGACACGGTCGAGTTGCGCTTCGTCCAGCCAATCGAGCAATGTCTGAAACTCTGCCTCCGTCTCCCCAGGATATCCAACGATGAAAGTCGAGCGCAGCGTCAGATCCGGGCAGATGGCACGCCAGGCGGCGATTTCTTCCAGGGTTTTTGCCCCAGCTGCAGGACGTGCCATGCGTTTCAGAACATCAGGATGGGCGTGTTGGAAGGGGATGTCGAGATAGGGCAAGAGACCGTTCTGCGGATCCGCCATCAGCGGGATCAGATCGCGCACATGCGGGTATGGGTAGACATAGTGCAGACGTACCCAAGCCCCCAGCTGACCCAATTCACGAGAGAGATCGAGGATATGACTGCGGACCTCTCCGCCTTGCCAGAGATGCGTGTCATACTTGCGGTCGAGCCCGTACGCGCTGGTGTCCTGGCTGATGACGAGAAGTTCCTGCACACCTGCATCCACCAGCTTTTCAGCCTCTCGCAGAACGGCATGGACGGGCCGAGAGGCCAGCCGCCCGCGCATGTCGGGAATGATGCAGAACTTACACTTATGATTGCAGCCCTCGGAAATCTTCAGATAGGCGTAGTGGCGGGGTGTCAGATGCACACTGCTGGCCGGCAGAAGATCCACGAAAGGGTCTGGCGCCGGCGGCACGGCGCTGTGGACTGCATCAAGCACCGCCTCGTACTGATGCGGGCCCGTGACCGCGAGCACCTTGGGGTGTGTGCCCGCAATGTATTCGGGCTCTGCCCCCAGACAGCCCGTGACAATCACCCGACCGTTTTCCCGAAGCGCTTCTCCAATCGCCTCGAGACTTTCGGCCTTGGCGGAGTCGAGAAAACCGCAGGTATTCACGATCACCGCATCCGCACCACCATAGTCAGGTGAGATCCCATAGCCCTCTGCCCGCAAGCGCGTCAGTATGCGTTCGCTGTCGACAAGCGCTTTGGGACAGCCCAGAGACACCATGCCGATCGTCGGCTGGCCTTCGCGAGGGGCCTCTGACACGCGTGCTGCAGGGGCAAGGTCAGGACGAAGATCGGGAGGGTTCACGCTCATCTCAGTGGTTTTAGGCCAAGTACCAGCCCGCGGAAAGGCTTTGTCTTGCGGAACATCGCGTCGCCTGAAACAGTGAGGCCAATCCAACGACGGGGGCGTCGCCATGAAGTGGATCTTTCGGCTTTTCGGTCTGATTGTCGTTCTTGCCTTGACTGCGGTTGGGGCGATTTTTCTGATACCCGCTGATCGGATCGCGGCGATCGCAGCGGACCAGATCCGCACGGCCACCGGGCGGGAGGTAGCGATTTCGGGCGACGTGTCGATGACGATTTGGCCGGTGCTCGGCGTAACGGCAGGCGGGATCGAGGTGGGCAATGCAGATTGGGCCAAGGACGGCCCGATGCTGACCGCACAGAATGCCGCGATCGGAGTCGATGCCGCCGCGCTGCTTGGTGGCGAGATCCGGATTACGAATATCGAGGCGGCCTCGCCTACCATCCGACTAGAGCAAAAACAGGACGGGCGGGCCAGTTGGCAATTCACCGATGCCAGCGGCGAGGCCCAGATCGAAACGGAAACGGCCCCCGACAGACCAGCGCGCGCTTTCAGCATCGAAAAGCTTAGCGTAAAGGACGCCACCCTGATCTATGATGCAGAGGGCAGTGATCTGGTGTCTTACTCCGGTGTCGATCTGCTTCTGGACTGGCCGGAACGTTTGGGGCCAGCCGACATCACGGCGAAACTGGTACCAGCGGCGCAGGACGTGCGGGTGAATGCAACAATCGGGGCATTTTCAGGCTTTATTACTGGTCAGGTTCAACCGGTGGAAGCCACGATTGACACTGAGGGCGGCCAGATCACCCTGTCAGGCCGGGCTAGCACGGCGGGCGAAGTGGCGGGCCAACTGGGATTGCAGATCGACAACACCGACGCTTTCCTTCGCGCTTTGGGCCTGCCCGGCGCAGACCTGCCACGCGGTCTGGGGCGCAGTCTGAACGGTCAGACAGAGCTTACTCTGACCGGCGACAGGCGGCTCGCCCTGCGCAATCTCAGCCTTCGGATGGACGAAAACCAGATCAATGGGGCGATGGATGCCAGCTTGAACGGTACACCCCAGATCAACGCGCAATTCAATGCAGGCAATCTGAACTTGACAGGCCTGACCGGCGACGACGCCAGTGGTGCCGCGGCGCCTGCGACACCGTCCTCCGGTTGGTCGAGGGCTCCGATTGATGCCAGCGGGCTGGCCGCCTTTAACGGTGAGATTGCGTTGCGCGCCGATACCATTGATCTGGGTCGTTTCAGACTGGGCACAACCCGAACACTTCTGCGCAATGACAATTCCCGCATGGTCACGGAGTTGCGCGAAATAACTGCCTATGGAGGAACCGTCACGGGGCAGTTTGTCATGAACAACCGCAGCGGGCTTTCGGTGGGTGGCAACATTAATGTGAGCGATATTCAATTGGAGCAGGTCCTGTCGGATGCGATTGGCTCTGACCGACTGACCGGCGCGGCACGGGCTGAGGTGTCCTTTTTAGGCGTCGGTGGTTCGGCCGATGCGATCATGCGGTCACTGTCAGGACAAGGTGCTATGCAAGTGGGCACCGGGACGATCAAAGGGCTGGATCTGGATCGACTCATGCGGGGCGGAAGCGCCGGAGGTGGCACGACGATCTTCAATTCCCTTGGGGCAACTTTCACGATGGAGGGCGGCAACCTGATGAACGATGACCTGCTGTTTGCCCTAACGAACTATGAAGCGCGGGGCGCCGGACGAGTGGGCCTTGGATCGCAAGACATTGACTATCTTTTTACGCCGGTCGCACTGCGCGCCAATGAAGGCCAGGGGCTTGCCATCCCGGTTCGCATCCGGGGGCCCTGGGCCTCACCCAGCATCCTACCCGATCTCGATGCGGCGATTGATTTGAACTTTGCCGCTGAAAAAGAACGGCTTGAGCAGGAGGCAAAGGAAAAAGTCCGCCAGAAGGTTGAGGAAAAGCTGGGTGTAACTGCAGGTGAAGGGCAAAGCTTGGAGGATGCAGCCAAAGACAAGGTCGAGGGTGAGATCAAGCGCGGCCTGCGCAGCCTTTTTGACTGATCGCTACCGATCAAGAAGCCGCGCAAAGAGCGGAGCGCCAAGGATCACCACAAGAATCCTGAGCACATGATGTGCGATCACAAATGCCATGTCCGCCCCCACCACGAGGGCAAGCACCGTGAGTTCAGCCTGCCCACCTGGAGCAAAAGCCAACAAGGTCTCAGTGCCCGGGGCAAGACCGGCAAGATAGACAAGCTCCACAAAGGGGAAGGTCAGCAGAATCAGCAGGATACAAAAACCGACACTTGCCAGCAGATCGCGCCTAATCTCAGCCATGGTTATACCGACATAATGGATGCCAACGCTCATCCCGATGAAAAACTGTGCCGCCCAGATCGCCTCAACCGGAGGACGGTTGGTCAGAAAGCCGGAAATCGCAAGAATGCCGGTCACCACAAGCGGGCCCAGTATCGACGCGCCGAATAAATTCAAACGCTTGAAAAGCTGCCAGCCGACCACCGCGCTGATCAGCATGAGAATCATTTCATACACCGGAATGTCACGCGCAGGGGCACCCGGCGGGTTGCCGAGATCAGCGCCCCATATGCCTTGCAGTAGAAATGGCAGAGCGGCGACAATCACCATAACCCGAGTTGCATGGATCAGGGAGAGCGTACGTATATTGCCGCCAGCTTCTTCGCCGAAAACCAGCATGTCGGACAAACCGCCAGGCATCGCGCCATAGTAACTTGTCGGAAAATCGAAGCGCCAGAGCAATCGGAAATAGGGCACACCAACCAGACCCACACAAAGAACCATGACCGGGATCAGCAGCAACGTGGGCCACATGCCCGTCATCGCCAGAAACACAGCCGGTGTGAAGGTTGCACCCACCGCCACGCCAAGGATCGTGCGCATGGCGTCATTCAGCGGGGCGATCCCCTTCATGTCCACACCCGCCAAGGCAGCAATCAGACAGGCGGCCATCGGACCCAAAAGCCATGGCAGCGGCAGATTGACGAAGTGAAAGACGACGACACCAATGCCGGCCACGACAAAGGTCGTTACGTGGGGCATTATCGGCAAAGTGCAGGGAAGGATCGCATGCGATCGTCGCTATCGACAGACACAGAGGTTGTCAAAGCACCCCCTTGCCCTTTTGGTACAAGCTCGCTATACGCGCAGCCGTCGACAAGGTGGAAACCACCACATGACATCGAGTTGAGCAGGGTCGGATCTCCGGCCCTCTTTGTTTTGTGGACCATCTGACCAACCCCAAGACCGGCGGAGACAACCGCGCGGCCAGAAAACCGTAAACGCAAGGAAACAGAAAGCCACATGGCATCAGCAACCATGGAGGAATTCGAAGCCCTCCTGAACGAAAGCTTCGAAATGGACACACCCGAAGAGGGTTCGGTTGTCAAAGGCAAGGTGATCGCGATCGAAGCGGGCCAAGCCATCATCGACGTTGGCTACAAAATGGAAGGCCGGGTCGAGCTTAAGGAATTCGCAAATCCCGGTGAAGCACCCGAAATCGCCGTTGGCGATGAGGTGGAGGTTTATCTGCGCTCGGCCGAGAACGCCAAGGGCGAAGCGGTCATCAGCCGCGAGATGGCCCGCCGCGAAGAAGCCTGGGACCGTCTGGAAAAAGCCTATGCCGACGATGCGCGCGTTGAAGGCGCGATCTTTGGTCGGGTCAAAGGCGGATTTACCGTCGATCTGGGTGGCGCCGTGGCCTTCTTGCCCGGCTCACAGGTCGATGTGCGTCCGGTGCGCGACGCCGGACCGCTCATGGGTCTCAAGCAACCTTTCCAGATCCTGAAAATGGACCGCCGCCGGGGCAACATCGTTGTGTCGCGTCGTGCGATCTTGGAAGAATCCCGTGCCGAACAGCGCGCCGAAGTGATCGGCAACCTGACCGAAGGCCAAAACGTTGATGGTGTAGTCAAGAACATCACCGAATACGGTGCCTTCGTCGATCTGGGGGGCGTTGACGGCCTGCTGCATGTCACCGATATGGCATGGCGTCGCGTGAACCACCCGTCCGAGATCCTTACCATTGGTGAGACAATCAAGGTTCAGGTGATCAAGATCAACAAAGAGACGCACCGCATCTCGCTGGGCATGAAGCAGCTTCAAGAAGATCCATGGGATCTGGTCGCCGCCAAGTACCCTCTGGAATCGGTGCATATGGGTCGGGTGACCAACATCACGGATTACGGCGCCTTTGTTGAGCTTGAACCAGGCGTTGAAGGTCTGGTCCACGTTTCCGAGATGTCCTGGACGAAGAAGAACGTCCATCCGGGTAAGATCGTCTCGACCAGCCAAGAGGTCGAAGTCATGGTCCTGGAAATCGACGGTGCCAAGCGCCGCGTGTCCCTGGGCCTCAAGCAGACCATGCGCAACCCATGGGAAGTCTTCGCGGAAACACATCCCGAGGGCACCGAGGTCGAAGGCGAAGTCAAGAACATCACCGAATTCGGTCTGTTCGTGGGTCTCGAAGGCGATATCGACGGCATGGTCCACCTCAGCGACCTCAGCTGGGACGAGCGTGGCGAAGACGCGATCCAGAACTACCGCAAGGGCGACATGGTCGGCGCGGTTGTCTCCGAGGTCGATGTTGAGAAAGAGCGCATCAGCCTGTCCATCAAGGCCGTGGGTGGCGACAAGTTCGCCGAAGCGGTTGGCGGCGTGAAGCGCGGCTCTATCGTGACCGTGACCGTGACGGCCATCGAGGATGGTGGGATCGAGGTGGAGTACGAAGGCATGAAATCCTTCATTCGCCGTTCTGATCTGTCGCGTGACCGCGCCGAACAACGTCCCGAACGCTTCAGTGTGGGTGACAAGGTCGACGTACGCATCACCAATGTCGATAACAAAGCCCGCCGTCTGGGCGTATCGATCAAGGCACGCGAGATTGCCGAGGAAAAAGAAGCCGTCGAACAATACGGCTCTTCGGATTCGGGCGCATCGCTTGGCGACATTCTGGGTGCGGCACTCAAAGGCGACGAATAGGTCAAGGCTCAATCTGACAGGACTGAAAGCCCCGCAGCAAGCGGGGCTTTTTTTTAGAGTAACAGCTTGCAAAAAGTCACTTTGTCATCGCCAACGGCCCAGTAGTCTCGGATGCGCGCCTCTTCTTTGTAGCCAGCTTTTTGGTAAAAGCTGCGGGTTAAGGCGAAGTCTTCGGTTCCGGACGTATCAACGATCAGCAGCCGTTGACCGGTCGCGGTCAGAACCCGCTCCATATGGTTGACCAATTGCCCGCCAAGGCCATTGCCTTGGACTGCTGGAAGGATAGCAAGTGCACGCATGTTCCAAACTGCCTCGGCCATTCGCTCAGGCTCTGAATAGCACAGCCCAACGGGTGCCGTGCCGTGCAAACAAGTGAGACAAATCGCATCGTTCTGACCAGCTGGGGAAGGGGCCAGCATTTCTTCCAACACGTCGCTTGGAAAGAGATCGGTCTCGTCGATCACTCCGATCAATGCCGGGACATCCGCAGCGATGGTCAGTCGTATTTGTGCATTTTTCATCTGATACTCCTAACGATTGTCGAGTTGAGAGCGAACGGACATCACCCCCAAGCGAGTGACCTGATAGGGCTTTCCATTCTTTGATCGGATAAGCCGCCGTCTTTTGAGACGTTCGAAGAGGGCCAAAGTACAGTCCGTCAGGATGTTGCCATCACGCGTGTAGCAGGTAACCTGCTGGATCTTTCCATTCGCAGCGCGTTCAAAGTGGATTGCACCGCCCTGCGCGAGCACGGGCAAAACACGCTGCTCGTGTTTCGAGATATTCATTTGGGATTTCCGGGAATATGCCAGACAACTGATCCGCCTGGCATCGCGCAGACAGTCAGTGGGTGTAGATCGGTCCGTTTGTCCGAACCTTAGCGGCGGGCCGCAATCTCTAACATAAAGTCTCCATCACCCGTACAGTTAGCGGGTCGAGCCCTACATAAACACAGCCATCCGCTCGCGCAAGACAGACCTAGCCATCCTCACTCCGCAGGACTGACCAGGCGGGATCGGCTGAAGATCCGGTTAAGTGCCACGTAGAAGACGGGCGTCAAAAGCAGGCCAAGAAACGTCACACCGATCATCCCTGAAAACACCGCTGTTCCAAGAGCCTGTCGCATTTCTGACCCGGCGCCATGGGCAATGGCCAGGGGCAATACGCCCAGGATGAAAGCCAGCGCTGTCATCAGGATCGGCCGCAACCGCTGGCGGCTGGCATCAATCGCCGCTTCAACGGGGCTTAGTCCCCTCTGTTCCTCACCCTGCTTGGCAAATTCCACGATCAGAATCGCATTTTTTGCTGCCAAGGCCACAAGCACAATCAAACCGACCTGCGTCAGGATATTGTTGTCCATCCCGCGCAGCGTAACCCCTGTCAAGGCTGCAAGGATCGAAAGGGGCACGATCAGCACGATAGCCATGGGCAGAACCCAGCTTTCGTAAAGCGCGGCGAGTACAAGAAAGGCAAACAGCACCGAGAGACCAAAGATGTAAAGTGCGGTGTTGCCCTGTTCGCGTTCTTGTAGGGCCAATTCGGTCCATTCGTAGGCCACGCCGGGTGGCGCTACCTCTTCGATCATCTGCTCCATAGCCAAAAGCGCCTCACCGGTCGACCGGCCCGGGCCAGGATTGCCCTGCAGCGGCACCGAGACAAGCATGTTGTAGCGCTGAACCAATTGCGGCCCGGTCGCGTCCCGAATGCTGACGAGCGTGCCGAGCGGCACCAGTGCTCCGTTTGTTGACCGCACCTTCAACCGGGCAATGCTTTCACGGTCGGTTCTGAATTGCTGATCCGCCTGCGCCCTGACCTGGAACAACCGACCGAACGCGTTGAATTCATTCACAAAGGACGAACCAAGATTGATCGAAAGCGTCTCGAAGATATTGCCGATTGGGACATTCAGCATCTGCGCCCGCACCCGGTCTATATCGAGATAGATCTGCCGTCCACTGGCAGAGAATGTGGTGAATACCCCGGCAACATCTGGGCTGGCCTGGGCGGCCCCCATCACCTGAAATGCAGTCCCAAGAACACGGCGCATATCGTCGCTGTCTTGGTCCTGCAGCTGCAGCTTGAAGCCACCGCCGCTGCCAACGCCCGGAACGGATGGCGGCGCGATCACGATAACAAACGCCTCCCGCAGGCTTTGCATCCGACCAAAGAGATCACCGATGATTGCATTTGCCGGGCGGTGCTGTGCCTCTCGTTCTTCAAAGGGATCAAAGGCGGTGAAGATCACTCCCTGATTGGACGCGTTGGTGAAGGTGGCACCAGAAAAGCCAGCAAATCCAACGGCATTCTTGACCCCCGGCGTGTCCAGCGCGATCTGCGAAGCGGCCCGCACAACCTCATCCGTTCGCTCAAGGGAGGCGCTGTCTGGCAGTTGCACCACGACGATGGCATAGCCCTGGTCCATCTCCGGGATGAAACCGGTTGGCACCTTTTGCAGCATCCACGCCGTCGCGCCAAGCCCGCACGCAAAAAGCGCAAGCATTGCCGTCAGCCCCACCCAGGACGATACCAACCTTCGGATCAGCCATGCATATCCGTTTGAGAGTTTCTCAAAACCTGAGTTGAACCCGTTAGCTGCGCCCTGACCGATCCGTGCAAAGATATTCTGCGCTTTGGGATGGTCATGCGGACGCAACAGTATCGCCGCGAGAGCGGGCGAGAGGCTAAGCGAATTCACCGCCGAAATGGCCGTGGCGGTGGAAAGCGTCACGGCAAACTGGGCATAGAACGTACCCGTAATGCCTGGCACAAAGATCGTTGGCACAAAAACGGCAATAAGGACGAGGGTGATGCCCACCACGGCGCCTGATACTTCGTCCATCGTCCGCAAGGCGGCATCGCGCGGACTGAGCCCTTCACTTATGTTGCGCTCCACGTTTTCGACAACAACGATAGCATCATCCACAACGATGCCGATCGCGAGGATCAGGGCAAAAAGCGTAAGAAGGTTCAACGAATACCCCACAGCGGACATGACCGCGAATGTGCCGATCAGCGAAACCGGAATCGCGATAAGCGGGATTAGCGCACTTCGCCAAGATTGAAGGAACACAAGCACGACTGCCACGACCAACAGGACAGCTTCCAAGATCGTCGTATAGACTGCATCCACCGATGTGCTGATGAATTCGGTCGGGTTGTAGACGATCCGATACTCCAGGCCCGCGGGAAAGTCCTCTGCGATCTCATCCATGGTTGCGATGATTTCGTCCGCACCTGCAAGCGCATTTGATCCAGGCCGTTGAAAGATACCCAAGGCAACCGCGGGCTGGTTGTCGAGGTAAGAGTTTGTCGTGTAACTGCGCGCGCCAATCTCGACCCGCGCCACGTCAGAGACCCGCACAATGCGGCCCTGGTCCGTAGAACGGACGATGATACGCTGAAACTCCCTTGGATCCTGAAGACGGCCTTGCGTGGTGATGGCGACCTCAAAATCCGCGCCGCCATCATTGGGTGGCGCTCCAAGAGAGCCTCCAGAAACCTGAATGTTCTGCTCTCGGACCGCCGCCACGACATCGCTGGCTGTAAGTCCCAAAGCGCCCAGCTTGTCGGGATCCAACCAAACCCGGGCTGCGAATTCGCGCTCTCCGAACAACAGGATATCACCGACGACGTCCAAGCGGATCAGCTGATCCCGCACGCGCGCCCTGGCATAGTTCGACACATAAAGCTGATCGAATGTGTTATCCGGGGAAAGGACATGAACCACCATCATCAGGTTGGGAGAGCTTTTGGTGGTCGTTAGACCAAGCCTACGCACTTCGTCTGGCAGGCGTGCTTCAGCTATCGCCACGCGGTTCTGGACAAGCACCTGGGCCGCATCGATGTCTGTTCCCTGATCGAAAGTGACGGTCAGCGCCATGCTTCCGTCGGCTGTCGAGTAAGAAGACATGTACAGCATGTCTTCGACACCGTTCACTTCCTGCTCGATCGGGGTGGCGACAGTTGCGGCAATGGTTTCGGCATCTGCCCCTGGGTAGCTTGCCCGCACGACAATCGAAGGCGGTGCAATCTCGGGATATTGTTCGACGGGCAATTCCAGATAGGCAATCAGACCGATCAGGGTAATGACGATCGAAACAACCGCGGCAAAGATCGGGCGCAGGACGAAAAAACGGCCCACCTTACTGGTCCGCCACCGGTGGCAATTCTGTCATGACCGGGGTCACAAGGGCCCCCGGACGGGCGCGGATCAAACCTTCGATCACGACGCTTTCTTCGCCCGTAAGGCCTTCGCGGATCACGCGATAACCGTCCAGTCGTGGCCCAGGTCGAACTTCGATGGGGATAACGTTGCCCTCCGCATCGACGCTCATGACCAATTGCCGGTTCTGATCACCGACGATCGCAGCATCTGGAAGAAGTATGCCCCGATAAGGCAGGGAGCCAGGAATATTGACCTGACCGAAGAGGCCGGGCGTCAGGACGCCCTCGGGGTTCTCGACAACCGCGCGCACCCGCATCGTACCAGTGTTGGGATCAAGCCGGTTCTCGGAAAAATCCAGCGCACCGTCGAATGTGCCATATCTTTCGTCCGATAGGCTCAGAACCACTTCAAGACCACCTGCGCCCTCCTGCAATGGGGCACCACGGGTTTGCGCATCTCGGCTGTAAGCAAGGAAGCTGCGTTCATCGATGTCGAAATAGAAGTGCACCGGATCTGTCGCCACAATGGTCGTCAGGATCGTCTCGTCCGCGCGCACCAGATTGCCCGGAGTGACCAGGGTACGATCGACGCGGCCGGAAATCGGCGCGCGCACTTCTGAAAATCCCAGATTGATCTCCGCTGTTTCAAGGGTCTGGCGGGCCTGTTCCAGGCTCCCAGTCGCAGCAAGGAAACGTTCCTGCCGTTCGTCCAGAACGGATTGCGGTACGGTCCCATTGCCGATTAGCGCTTGCGCACGCTCCAACTGTTCTGTCGCGAATTGCAATGAAGCCTCTGCCGTTGAAACTTGCGCTTCGGCCTGAAGAAGAGCGGATTGAAAGAGGCGCCTGTCGACCTGAAAGAGAACATCGCCTGCCTCGACCAAGGATCCGTCCTTGAACGACACTTCTTCAAGATAGCCAGAGACCCGTGCGCGTAGTTCAACCCGGGCAGCGGCTTCGAATCTTCCGATGAATTCGTCATCTTCGACGATTTCCTTAACCACCGGGTTGGCAACTGTGACCTCGGGCGGCGGCTGGTCTTGCGCAAATGCCAATGATACCGAAACGGCAAAAGCCGCGATTGCTGTTCGAAACACCTGTCTCTTCCCCACCCGTGAGACTTCAATCTACGGTGTAAGTAACACAGGCGCGCCACGCTTCAATGAGTCGCAGATCAGAAGATCACCCATAGGGAGTGTGCAGCACCGCACATTCAATTGGCTTTTCTACACGGGTTTTGGTGTGTGATGCGGTTTGTCAAAACACGTCCATATTCCATCGGATAGAGGCAAAGCCGCCCTCAATGCAGCGGGCGGCAAAGGCAATAGGCTGATAGCCTTGCGAACGGCCCCGCTGGGGATTCTTGAGGCGCATTTTACCGCCCGAAGAACCCTAGAATTCCACCGATTTGTGCAGAGTTTCCATCATCAGACCTTGTGAGGTGTGAGTTTGGACGGGAGAATTCCAACACGAAGCGCCGTTCAGATCAGGGTCCGCAAGGCGATAGATCGTGAGCGCCCGCTGAATGGCCAAGCTTACGATATGGATCAATTGAAGAGTCCTACGGGCTGACACAAACGAACTGTAAACCGGTCAGCTGCAGAATTGATGCGGAAACGGCGCCGTAACACTCATTGGCAGCAATGCTTCGCAGATCAGTCTTAAGCGGCGTCCAACCATATCCCAAAGGATCGTCTGTTGAGGATGAGAACGGTCTCAAACCAAGCAATCGAGGCGAGCGCAGGTTACATCCCCAACCAGTTGCCTGCAAATGAGATTGTCGTGCAGGACGTTTGCTTAACAGCCACCAACATCCAGCAGGGAGATGCGACCCAAGGCCTTAATGAAACAACGGGCGATGCCGAAATGAACTTCACGGTTAGCGATCAGCTTGGCTGTATGGATGCTTTCGCAGCTTCGTCCTGGTTCATGTTCCAGACAGCGGCGTTCAAAGCCGCTGCAATCGTGACCCACAAAAGGTAGGGTGCAAACAGCGCCCCAGCGATCCAATCGACCCGCCATAGCGCAATCATTGCGGCCAGAACCGCGCACCAAAGAATTCCGACGATTACCATGCCCAGCCGAATGTTTTTCAGGCCGAAGAAAACAGGCGTCCAAAGTCCGTTGAACGCGATCTGCATCGCCCAGAACGCGACTGCAATACTGTTGTTTTCCGCCATTGCCGCGCGGGCTCCAGCCGCCGCCATGCAGATGTACAATGTGGTCCATGTGACCGGAAATACCCAGTCCGGCGGCGTCCAGCTTGGCTTTTTCAGCTGCCTGTACCAGCGACCCGGCGGAAAGAGCCCACCTGTGAGCCCTGCCCCCACGCAGGCCACAAAGAAGATGCAGAAGAGTGTCCAAAACATGGACTTATGTTAGAGGATGCGCCCCACCGATCAAGGCGGCCCTGTCCGAACGGCGTTTTGTCTCAAGCGTTGCAAGCACCTCGAACAGCTTGTCGGCACGTCGGTCAGGCGGGGCGTCTTTCGCTGCGGCATTCACCAGAAACGCGACTTCTTCCAAGGGCTTGGCGAACAGAACCGGTGATTGCGGCATGACCATAGTGATCCCGGCCCGCGCCACCGATTGACCCAACCAACCCAGCTTCTGCAGCTTGTTTGTACGAGCACGATCACCGATGGAATCGTAACCCATTGCCGTCAGCCGACCACCGATCCCCGCATAGATAAAGCGGGCCGCATAAATCCCGGGCCGACAACCAAACGGCAAAGCCCCAACACCCGCCTCGGACCGATAGTAGAGGCGGTTCGCCTCCATAACCAGTTTCCGGACCATGGCCCGGATGGCCTTGGTGGGCTGTGGATCTTTCAGAAATTGATCAATCTCAAGCCCGGCATCTTCCAGCCAGTCGGTCGGCAGGTAGAGACGCCCCTCAAGCGCATCCTCACCGACATCCCTGGCAATATTTGTAAGCTGCATCGCTACGCCCAGATCGCAGGCCCGGGCCAAGGCGTCCGCCTCACGCGCGCCCATGAGCACACACATCATCGCGCCGACAGCCGAGGCCACGCGGGCCGAATAGGTTCGAACGTCCGACAAGGATTTGTAGCGTCGCCCATCTGCATCCCAGGCCAGCCCTTCCAGCAAAGCATCGGGCAGGGCGCGGGGCATTTCGAACTGCTCAACAACTGCCGCAAAGGCACGGTCAGGGGCAGCGTCAACGGGTCGTCCTTCGTAGACGCGGTCCAGCCGGTCCTTCAGCCGCAAAACCGCATCGATCTTTTCGGCTTTCAGATCGACCTCGTCATCGGCCAAGCGGCAAAATGCATAAAGTGCTAGCGCGGGATCACGCACCCTTTGCGGCAACAGCTTCGAGGCCGCGTGAAAGGACAACGATCCGTGTCGAATGGCCTCTTTGCAAGCTTCAAGATCTTGGGGGTTCATCATGGTGTCTTCACTGGATCAGGCACCAACTTGTCTAGAACCTCGGCCGTTGAGATTACGCCTGGCACGCCTGCACCGGGATGCGTGCCCGCGCCGACCAGGTAAAGGCCGGGAATCTCTTCACTGACATTGTGCGGTCGGAACCAGGCGGATTGCAGGATGCGCGGCTCGATCGAGAAGCCAGCTCCGTAGGGCGAAAGATAGCGGTCCCGGAAGGTTTCGGGCGTAAAGACCTGCTCAGTCGCGATGTGTTTGCCCAAGCCGGGCAACATCTGGTCTTCAAGCACCTTCAAAACGCGGGCTTTGTATGTTTCGGCCTCTGCCTGCCAGTCGACACCACCGTGACCCAGATGCGGAACAGGGCTGAGAACATAGAACGTGTCATCGCCTTCGGGCGCGACACTGGGGTCCGTCGCAGACGGGCGGTGGACATACAGGCTGAAGTCTTCGGCCAGCTTGCCCTTCATGAAGATGTCTTTCAGCAGACCTTTGTAACGTGGCCCATTAAGGATCGTGTGGTGCCCTACATCCTTCCATTTGTTCGCAGTGCCTTTGGTGCCGAAGTACCAGACAAAAAGGCTCATTGAGTAGCGCGTTCGTTTCAAACGCGCACGCGTCCAGCGTTTCTTGCCCGGCAAAAGATCGGTATAGGTGTGGCCCGCATCCGCGTTCGAGACTACGATGTCCGCACCCAGATCAAGACCGTTCTTCAACCGAACCCCTGCTGCGCGGCCATCCCGGACGACGATCTTGTCAACCTCGGTCTTCATAAGCAGGGTGCCTCCCTGCAGTTCAACGATGTCGGCCATCTTGCGGGCCATATCAGCCAGCCCGCCCATGGCGTAATGCACCCCGAACTGCTTTTCGAGATAGCTGACAAGTATATACATTGACGTCACATGCGTAGGGTCCCCGCCGATAAACAGCGGGTGGAACGAAAACGCCATACGCAGCTTTGCGTTGCGGAAGCGCCGGGCGGCGTGGGCGTAGACCGATCTGTCGGCCCGCAACATACCAAAGCGAGGCAGGACTTTGATCAGATCCCAAAGCTTGTGCATCGGTCTTCGGCCAAGGTCTTCAAAGCCGAACCAATAGCGTTCTTCGCTGTCGCGCAGAAAGCGATTAAGGCCCGCCACATCGCGCGGTTCGATCTTGGCGACCTCTTCGCGCATCTTGCCGCTGTCATGTTGCGCGACAAACTTGGTGCCATCGGGCCAGCGGATTTCGTAGAATGGATCAAGACTACGTAAATCGACGTCGTTGTCGAAATCGGCGCCGCAGGCCGCCCAAAGCTCTCGATAAAGCTGTGGGACAGTCACGATCGTCGGCCCCAGATCGAACCGATGCCCGTCCTGCCAGATAGCGCTGCCACGTCCCCCCGGCACATCAAGCCTGTCGATCACAGTGACCGCATATCCACGAGCACCCAGCCGCATCGCGGCAGCAAGCCCGCCCAACCCCGCGCCGATCACAATAGCCCGGTTGCCCGAGCGATCATGCACCGATTCTATCTGATCAAGACGTGTCATCTTCAATCAACAATAAGACTGTCTAGTTTAGTTGACAATTTCTTTTCAACGCGCAAGTCTGAATTCGGTCCTTCAAGCGACGGCCAGTGCGAAATTATGAACCAGATCACAACGATTTCCTTTTTCCGTTTCGGACCTTGGCGCGACAGGGCGTGGGCGCTTGGAATGATGGGCGCGACGCGGCTGTCGCTGCCACGCGTTCCCGATATCGGCTTCTGGAAACTCTGCGGATCGGGCACCGGCGAGGGTTTCACACCCATTCCCAACACCGCCGTCTACGCCATTCTTGCCACTTGGCCATCGCTGGAGATCGCACAAAACCGGATAAGTGATGCGCGGATCTTCAATCGCTACAGGCGCCGCGCAGAAGAAGATTGGACAATATATCTTCGTCCAACATCGGCCCGCGGGGAATGGTCAGGCCAAACGCCGTTCCAGACAACCAAAAGCGTCGGTAAAGGTCCGCTGGCGGCGCTGACGCGCGCGACGATCAAACCCAGCATCGCGAAACGCTTCTGGCGCCGCGTGCCTGATATTTCAGCTGTGATCGGCGCTGACCCGAATGTCTTGTTCAAGATCGGCATCGGGGAGGTCCCGTGGCTGCATCAGGTGACGTTCTCCATCTGGCCCGGCGCCGCTGAAATGGCGAGTTTCGCCCGGAAAGACGGCCCGCATGCCAGAGCGATCAGGGCGGTACGCGAAGAGGGCTGGTTCCGGGAAGAGCTTTACGCACGCTTTGACATCGCGGCCGACAGCGGCACATGGGGCGGGGCCAGCCCCTTGGAACAGATCAAATGAAGCCATTCCCCTTCTCTGCCATCGTCGGGCAGGACGACATGAAAACCGCTATGATCCTGACGGCGATTGATCCTCGGATCGGCGGGGTCCTGGTGTTTGGCGACCGGGGCACGGGCAAGTCCACCGCTGTGCGCGCCCTAGCGGGGCTGCTGCCGCCGATTGAGGCTGTCGAGGGCTGCCCGATCAATGCAGCGCGGCCCGAGGAATGCCCAGACTGGGCCGATACTCATAGCGGCAAGGTGCGCAAGCGTCCAACGCCGGTCATTGATCTGCCACTTGGGGCGACCGAAGACCGCGTTGTGGGTGCGCTTGACATCGAACGCGCCCTGACACGAGGTGAAAAGGCGTTTGAACCCGGTCTTCTGGCGCGCGCGAACCGGGGATATCTTTACATTGACGAGGTGAACCTGCTGGAAGATCACATCGTGGATCTTCTGCTCGACGTGGCGCAATCCGGGGAAAACGTGGTTGAACGCGAGGGCCTGTCGATCCGTCATGCTGCGCGGTTTGTGCTGGTGGGATCCGGCAATCCGGAAGAGGGCGAATTGCGCCCGCAATTATTGGACCGTTTCGGATTGTCAGTCGAGGTCCGTTCGCCCCAGAACATCGCCGATCGGATCGAGGTGATCCGCCGCCGCGATGCGTTCGAACAGGACAGCGACACGTTCTGTAAGAAATACAGGCGCAAAGACGCCGCCATCCGCAAGAAGATCGTTGCCGCGCACGAGGCTCTGCCCGAGATCGAAGCCAATGACACGATCCTGAGCGATTGTGCCGAACTCTGCATCGCGCTTGGCTCGGACGGGCTGCGGGGCGAGTTGACGCTTCTGAAGGCCGCCCGGGCGCTTGCTGCCTATCAAGGGGACGCGACGATCACCCGTGAACATCTGCGCAGCGTGGCACCCATTGCGCTGAGCCATCGTCTAAGACGCGATCCGCTGGATGAGGCGGGGTCCGGCGCGCGGGTCATGCGTAGCGTGGAAAGCGTGCTGGCATGACAGTCGGTGGCGGTTGTGGATAGCTGGGACCGCACCGCTCTTGCCTTGCAGCTTGTTGCACTTGACCCTGCAGGACTTGGCGGCGCAATCATTCGAATGAGAGAAAGTCCCGCGCGAAACGCCGTGCTGTCTTGCTTGCAAAACACCAAAAAAATGCCGCCGACGATGACCGACGATCAGCTTTATGGTGGTTTGGATATCAGCGCCACTCTATCGTCGGGCCATGTCGTCACCTCAAAAGGTTTCCTTCACGATAGACCGACGGTGCTGTTAACAATGTCAGAGCGTTGCCCGACTGATCTGGCTGCCAAACTGTCGATGGCTCTGGATGATGGCTGCATCAAAGGTCTTTTCGCGCTGGACGAGGGTGCAGATCCCGATGAAACCTGCCCGCCCGCCCTCGCAGATCGCTTGGCCTTTCAAATAAAACCGGAAGGACGAATGCCGCAGAACTGGGCACCGAAAACAACGGGCGATCCAGCGGGCAACAAAGCAAGCATTGGCGCTGAACAGATCAGATTGATTGCAACCCTGGCTGCACGTTTGGGCATAGAAAGCTTACGCGCGCCCCTGCTTGCCGTCGCAGCTGCACGGGCAAACGCCATCTTGAATGCGCGGGACAAAGTCAACGACGACGATGTCGAGATTGCAGCAAGCCTGGTGTATCCTCACCGTGCGACGCAGATCCCGGAAGACGCCCAGGATACCGCGCCCCTACCGCCCGAAGAGGCACAGCAACGCGAGGATGAGGGCACCTCGGAGTCCACCGATGCGGAGATCCCGCAGGGCGATCTGCTGATCGAAGCGATCAAGGCGCTCTTGCCTCCAGACCTTCTGGCGCGGCTTGCACAATCCCCGAAAGGCGGGAAAAGCAGCAGTGCCGGGGCGGGTGGCATGCGCAAGGGAAACAGACGCGGCAGGCCAATACCGCCGCGCCAGGGTCGACTTGATGGAAGGTCCCGTATTGATCTGGTCTCTACTTTACGCAGCGCCGCCCCATGGCAACCGTTGCGGCGTCGCAAGCGACCTGAGCACGACAGCCTTTTGATCGAGCCCTCAGATATCCGGCTGAAACGCTTTGTCGAACAATCCGACAGATTGCTGATCTTCGTGGTCGACGCCTCTGGTTCCGCTGCTGTGTCCCGGCTGAACGAGGCCAAGGGCGCGATCGAGCTTTTGCTGGGCCAGGCCTATGCCAGCCGAGACCACGTTGCATTGATAAGCTTTCGTGGTGATGGGGCCGAACTGCTACTGCCGCCGACACGATCGCTCGTTCAGACGAAAAAGCGGCTCGCTGCGTTGCCCGGTGGTGGCGGCACACCACTTGCATCCGGTTTGCGGGATGCGGGCCTTTTGGCCCAGCAGGCGAAGTCCAAGGGGCTGACGCCGACGATCATTCTGCTGACTGATGGCCGGGCCAACGTGGCGCTTGATGGAACACCGGATCGGCCCAAAGCGGCCGCAGATGCCCAAAGTATGGCGCGCCAGCTTCGACATGACGGAGTGGAAGCTCTGGTCATCGACATGGGTCGGCGACCGGAACAATCGCTTGCCAAACTCGGGGAGGTTCTGGGCGCACCCTACCTTGCCTTGCCCCGCGCAGATGCGAAAAAACTGACACAAACCGTCAGCGCAGCGCTGGCCCATTGACGCGATGCGGTGGGGGCAGATCAACACATGGCCGAATGCGCATTTGTCCCGTCGGATCGTCGGTCCGGTACATCGCTGGCACGTGCAAGAAACCGGCGAGGGGCCGACCTTACTTCTATTACACGGGGCGGGCGGATCGACCCATTCCTATCGGGATCTCCTAGACGATCTTGCAAAGGCGCATCACGTCATCGCGCTTGATCTTCCAGGGCAGGGCTTCACCCAATTGGGTGCCCGGCACCGTTGCGGGCTTGATGCCATGGCCGCTGACATCGCGAAGCTTTGCGTTCAAGAAGGTTGGAAGCCCGTCGCGATTGTCGGCCATTCCGCTGGCGGCGCAGTAGCATTTCGCCTTGGACAAATCCTGCCTGGCAAGCCTGCGGTGATCGGGATCAACGCAGCACTCGTCTCGTTCAGCGGACTGGCGGGCGTTCTGTTTCCCGCCATGGCCAAGATCCTCGCAACTCTGCCATTTGCCGCAACCTTGTTTTCCGGGGCGTCCGACAACCCCGAGCGGATCAAAGCGCTGATCGACAGCACGGGGTCAGTCCTGAATGCTGAAGGCCTCGATCTTTATCGGCGCCTGGTGGCAGACAAGGCCCATGTCGACGGTACACTTCTGATGATGGCGCAATGGTCGCTCGACCGCCTTTTGCGAGATCTGGAGGGGTTTGATCAAAACATCCTGCTGATCGCCGGCACAAACGACAAAACCGTGCCTTACGCAATTTCAAAACAAACGGCGTCCCGGATGAAAAATGCGGATCTTGTGCTGATGGAGAGTTACGGCCACCTGGCGCATGAGGAGGAACCTGCGGAGGTTGCCAATAACATCATCGACTACGTGTCGGGGCTGCCACAACCCCGCAGCTCGTTCACCGCCAGCGTATAAACGAAAGCCACGCCGAAGGATGGCATTCGCTATCATGCAAGTTCAGTTGGTTGGCGGCAGGCAAAGCGCTTCAAGGTATGGCTTAGATGTTCACGGCATCTTCTTTCTTGCGCACCTTGCGTGCCCTTTCTGCCGATCGTGTCCTGAAGCCACTTCGCCGGGTCCTGCACATATCCGACAAGATTTTCTTTATCCCAGACCATCTCTTTTTGGTTCACGACAAGGATCAGATCGGCACAGCGAATATCGTCGGCGGAGGTGACTACAGCATCCCAAACTCCATCGAGTTTGGTCCTGTCTTTGCATTGCGACCAGAGAATGTTTCGCCTGCATCGTCAACGACGACGCGCCATGTGATACACCGTCTGGAAGTCTTTTCACCCTCTGCTTTCTTTAAGTTACCGTTCTGCCAAGGCAGGCAGAGCTGCAGACGACACCGCCCGAACGGGCCAAGCTACAAAACATTCAGTTCTCGTTTACTTCCTTGAGGCTGGTACGACCTCAACCGTTGCTTCCAGCGCCCACACCCGGAACAGAGGTTCGGTTTGACACTTTCGACAAGGGCCATTTTTGCCATGGAAAAACCTATGCCACCGCATGACTGACGGCGCATTGCTTCCAGAGATCCTTGAGCGCGTAGACGAGCTTCTCGATGTCATCGGTGCTGTGAAGGGGGGATGGGGTAAAACGCAACCGCTCGGTACCCTTGGGCACTGTTGGGTAGTTGATGGGTTGCACGTAGATCCCGTATCGCTGCATGAGATAATCCGCCAGCATCCGGCACTTGACCGGATCCTTGATCATCACCGGAATAATGTGGCTGGGATTGTCCATATGCGGGATGCCTTCCTGATCCAGCCGCTTGCGCAGATAGGCCACCCTTTCCCGCTGGGCGAGGCGTTCCTGATCAGATTGCTTGAGATGTTGGATAGACACCCGCGCTGCTGCGGCGACCGCTGGTGGCAGGGCCGTGGTAAAGATGAAACCGCTGGCAAAGCTGCGGATGAAGTCACACAAGGCTTCCGACCCGGTGATGTAGCCACCAACGACACCGAAGGCTTTGCCAAGCGTGCCTTCGATCAAGGTAATGCGGTCAGCAAGATCTTCCTGTTCGCTGATCCCACCACCGCGAGGCCCGTAGAGACCCACGGCATGGACTTCATCCAAGTAGGTCATAGCGCCGTGCTTTTCGGCCACTTCAACGATTTCCTGCATCGGGCAGATGTCGCCATCCATCGAGTAAACGCTTTCAAACGCCACGATTTTTGGCGCGTTTGCAGGAAGCGCAGCCAGCTTACGGTCAAGATCCTCAGGATCGTTGTGTTTCCAGATCACCTTCTGACAACGCGCGTGTCGGATGCCTTCAATCATGGAGGCATGATTCAATTCGTCAGATAGGATCACCGCGTCCGGCAGACGGCTACCGAGGGTGCTGAGGGCAGCCCAGTTCGACACATAACCGCTGGTGAACAGCAGCGCGCTTTCCTTGCGGTGCAGATCAGCCAGTTCCGCCTCAAGTAGTTTGTGCGCGTGGTTCGTGCCACTGATGTTGCGCGTCCCGCCAGCGCCTGCACCACATTGGTCGATCGCCTCTTTCATGGCGCGGATCACCGCAGGGTTCTGCCCCATGCCAAGATAATCGTTGGAACACCAGACAGTTACCTTTTCCGGCGCGTCGGCATTGTGGCATCGCGCCTGCGGGAAGGCACCTGCTTCACGCTCAAGTTCGGCGAAGATGCGGTAGTTCCCCTCCTTTTTCAGCGCGTCGAGTTGGTTTTGGAACATTACATCAAAGTCCATGATGTCCCCCTGTTTCGGTGTTCTGATTATGTCGTGTTTGTGTGGGCGGGGATGCAGGCATCATCCAGCGCCACAAACGTTCGTCGGGAATAGGAAGCACCATGACCCAATGTTCCAAAAGAGCCAGGGCAGTCAGTGCGGAGAGAAGCGCAAAACCCGTCAAAGCACCCGCCGTTTCAGCCATGTAAAGCCTTTCCAGCCAACAGAAAATCGCCAGAGTGAGCAGGGTTACCGAGATTGGAAAAAACCAGTTCCCCCGGCGATATCTGAAATGCGACGGCAAGTGCGACAAGGCGTCGGGCAGAAATTCCGCATGGATCCGTGGGACGCCAAAAAACAGGTTCAGCTTGGCCGAGATGCGCGCAAAGAAAAGCACGCCGAAGGTCAGCATGCCAAAGATGTTCGGCGCCTCAAAGGTCAGAAAAAACAGCGCGACAAAGGACGAGGCGAGCAGCAATTCGTGATAGATCACCGTGCCGACAGCGCGCAAAAATCTTGGCCAACCCTCTAAAAAGACCGGTAAAACTTCGCGGTTTGGCCCGGTGATGATGCCCGTCAGAAAGGCCAGTTCAATCCAACCCCAGATGGCGAGTGCGGAGAGAAACGCAATATAGGCGCCTAAAACGGATGCATCTTCCAGCGTCCACCAGATGCCAAAGGTACCACAGATCAGCAGGGGGAGGCCCACCAATGTCGCGGTCTTGCGAGCACGGGCACCGGCCTGGTCCGCCATTTTCACCGCCATAAGGATCGCCCCGGTGGAGAACCACCAGACGAACATCGCAATGAGAACGGCGATCCAGGGGGTCATCTCAAGCCCCCTGAAAACCACGTCGGATCACGTCGGTATTGCGTCGGTGCGAGCGGGCTCCGGCGCGTTTGGCGTTTATGATGCCGCGTGGCAATCAATAGACAGGCTCCAACCGGGTTGAGGCGGGCACCTTGTGCGATCGCGCCGGGATCAGAAGCAGCGCGAGGAAGGCCTTGGCGCAGCGGGCTTGCGCCGCAAGCTTCGACAGCGGGTTGCCGGCGTTTGCCAGATCGACATTGGCCTTTTGCAACTTCTCAAGATTGCGCTGCCAAGCCGGGTGGTCGATGTCGAGCGTGATCGGGAAGATCTGCTCGGATAGCTTGGAGGTCTTGGTAAAGACTTCATGGGCATACCAGTCCGGGTCGACGCCCAACGCTTTGTGGAAGGCAGGACGCTGGTGGTCACGCACGTACATCGTTGCATAGACCGCCGTCAGGAAGAATTTGATCCAGTAGACATTCACTCCGCTTGTCAGCTTGGGGTCGGTTTTCATCAGAAGAGCGAAGGCCTCACCATGGCTGAACTCGTCGTTGCACCATTCCTCGAACCATTTGAAGATGGGATGGAAGCGGTGATCCGGGTTCGCCTCCAGGTGCCGGAAGATCGTGATGTAGCGTGCATAGCCAATCTTTTCCGAGAGATAAGTCGCGTAATAGATGAACTTTGGTCGGAAGTAGGTGTATTTCTTCTTCTGGGTCAGAAAGCCCAGATTCACGCGCAGACCCGCCTCACGCAGGGCATCGTTGATGAAACCGGCATGGCGTGCTTCGTCCCGCGCCATAAGCTGGAAAAGCTGCGTGATGTCCTTGTTGTTTCCGCGCCGCTTCATCTCTTTGTAGAGCACGCAGCCCGAAAACTCTGCCGTACAGGAAGAAATCAGGAAGTCGATGAACTCCTTTTTCAGATCTGCGTCCATCCCGTCCCAATCGACATGGTCCCAATCTTCATTCTTCTTGAAGTGGCCCTTGTTGGGGTCGGAGACCATCTGGGCGATCAACTTGTCCCAGTCTTCGCGCACAGAGGAGACATCGATCGCGTCAAGCTCATCGAAATCGGTGGTGTAAAAGCGCGGGGTGAGCAGAGTGTTCGCCATGGCCGTCTCGGTGGCCATCTCGTCATTGTACTGCTTGTCTTGCGCTTCGGCGATCGCCAAGCCTTCTTCGACCGTAGTGGCATCGGCGGTGTGCTTGCTGTGCATGTTCATAGCGTCACCTCTTCGGAGAAAGAGAATTCACACAATTCCATGAATTCCAGATCACCCGTCAGCCGCGTCCAAAGCTGTTCAAGTCTGGAGGCGCGGTAGATGACCGCCTCGCGATCTTCCCTGACGATCTCACCATAGGGCGCCATGATCTCTGGGCCTTTCACGATGACCTCGTCACCGGGATGGACGACCGTGCCGTCGTTAAAGCGCACATGCGCGTGAAGGCTTTCGAAACAATGGCTCACTTCAACGGTACAGGGGTGTCTTTCCACTTCCTTGGTTAGCAGTCCCATGGATGGCTTCCTTTCACTGCTGGGTTGGGTCCAGCAACCTGGCGAAGGTGCGGACATTGTCTGCGCCAAATCCGTTCAGTTGGGCCGTCCAGCCCGTTGAAGGATCGTAAAGCGACAGGTGATTGCCTTCCCGCATACGCAGGATGACAGGTGAGGTACGGTCAACGCCGTTCTTGGCGCGTTCGCGGGCAAGGACGCGTTCCATCGTCGACACGAAACCGCCTTTGCCAGCCGGGTATTCGACGATCAGGGCACCGTCGGCCTCTTCCACGCGGGCATGGCCTGCGGGGGTGCCGTAAAGGATGATCGCACGTTCAGTTACGATAGGGGTTTGTGCGGGCATTGCCTCAAGCGGGCGATCAGTGACCCGGGCAAGTGTAACAAGGCCAAGGACGAATAGCAGAAACGCAATCGTCGCGCGGACCATGAAACGCGGAACGATGTCGCTGTGCGGGGTGTGGGTGCGGGTCTGAGCCATATCCTTCACTCGGCCGCAACAGGCGCGGCAAGATCCGCGCGCATGACGATGGGTTCGCTGATCTTCGACTGGGCCGCATCCGAAATCAGGTCGGCCACTGACTTTGCATCGTCAATGCAACGCAGGGCAGGTTGTGCCGGGTTCATGCGCCAAGGGCGGATATGCGGCCAGAGCACAAGATAGCTGAGACGGGTCTTGCCGGACATCTCAAACGCGATGGTGCCCGTCCCATTGCGTTTGAGATCAAGCGATGCATTCGCAATTTCGCGGAAGGGCAGGTTGATCGTGATGGTCAGCGCCGCCCCGATCCGCATGACGACACGGGCCGAGGTGATCGTGTAGACCGTCAGGCGCGCCTGAATACAGGCGATGCCAATCAGAAGAAAGCCGACGACAACGCCCGCAGCAATGAAGGGCAAGGTGCTGACAAGGGCTTGGCTGGCGGGCACCTGATCCGCAAGCGTGCCAAAACGCCAGAAGGCGAGCAGCAGAAAATACCCGGCCACCGGATAGAGCCAGAGGGATTCGCGGGCCAAAGCCAACCAATTCGGTCGCCCCTGCCAAAGGATCTCTTCGCCTTTGGGCAAAGCCTCGGGCAGGCCATGAACCGGTTCGAAGTTGAAATCATCGTTGGGCATTGCGCACTCCCTTCTGATGGGTGGAACGGGGTTGGCGCGCATCACGGCCTTTGCCGGGGCAGATATGCGATGCGCGCCGCTTCATCAGATCTGCGACTCTTCGCGGCGGCTGTCGGCATACATGTTGCCGCCACCATAATAGGCGCTGATCTTTTCTTCCTCGAGCAGGGTGATCTGCGTGGCGGAAGCGATCGTTGGCACAGTCGCGAAATGCTTGCCGTAGATCGACTTGATCGACAGGCGATCATGCCGGATCTTCGACAATGTGAGTGGCACCAGACGGCTGCCGGACCCCCATTTGGGGTCAAGATCAAACTCGATATAGCGGACAAGCTGTTCGGGCTGGTCGATCCAGAGGTCAGTCACACGGCCCACGACCTGACCGTCACCGGCTTGAACGGGCAAGCCGCGCGGATCACGGCCCGCCGCCATGACGAAGGATTCGGTCTTGGACATCGGCACGATCTTTGGATGGCCGTGGCCGTCAAGCTCGGGCGCATCGCGCCGTGCCACCCAAGAGGCCGGTCCTACACCGTCCAACATCGGATCACCGGTGGGCTCCAAAGGATAGCCGTTGCCGGGGCCCATGCGGCGCAGCGGCAGGTTCTCGCGCTCTGGCGTGCCGCCGGACGGGACGCTCACATCCGGCAGGCCGTGGGGCCGCTTGAACGTCTTGTCTTCGGGCATAGGGAACATTGAAGGGTTCGAGGATTTGTCGCCCTCGTCATCCTCAAGCGGATAGCCCTCGCGCATGTTCTCGCGCTGGATGTAGAACAACAGCCCCGCAAGAAACGCCCAGAACAGCCAAAGCGTCGAGGCAGCGAGGTCAAAGTTTCCGAAAAATGGGGTTGATAGATCCATTTTAGGTCCTCCGGGTTGGGGTCACGTTGGAAAGTCGGCAAGCCCGAGCGGCCTGCTTTCTTCCGGTTGGATGAGGGGACCCGAAAGGCGCACAAGCGGTCCCAGGATGGCGAGAGTGACGAAGAGAAGGCCAATCTCGGTATGGTAAACAAACGAATATCCGGTGGCGGGCGTGTTCAGCGCCTCGCCCCAGGCGCCGGATGTCGCGATCATGCCGATCCAGTCGCGCAAGGCACCGCCCATCGCGATGGCGACACCTGCCGCAGTGGCCTGGGCCGCCCCCCAGGCACCAAGCGCCAGTCCGCGCCCGGCGGTTGAGCCCGTCGGCATGGTCATGGCCGCGGTCAGTGTCGAAACGGCAAAAAGGCCGCCGCCAAATCCGATCAGCGCAGCGCCCGCAAAAAACAGCCCGTTGGATTGCAGGGGATGCGCGAAGATCACCAGTGAAAACGCCCATATGCCCGCAAGGATCCCACCGCCTGCCAGGCGATAGGGGTTCGATCCGGCGGCCAGCCGGGCACCGGCCCAGACGAAACCCAAAAGCGCTCCAATGGCCCAAAGGGCTGTGAGATAGGTCGTGGCCGAGACGGACAGGCCCAGGATCTCGCCGCCATAGGGCTCCAGCAAAACGTCCTGCATATTGAAGGCCAGTGTTCCGACAAAGACGCAGGCCAGAAGCCGCCCGGCCCGGCCCCCATCCATGAAGTCGTTCCAGGCGTCGCGGAACAGCGGGCGCGGGGCCGCGCGCTCCTCCCTGCTCATCGGGCGGACGTTTTCCTGTTTCCAAAGGGCGATGAGGTTTAGGGCGATGCCCACAACGGCCGCGCCCTGCACGACCCGGATCAGACGCAGATTGCCGAAATCCGCGAGCAGACCGCCGATGATTAGGGCTGACACGCCCATGCCCACAAGGAACATGACGTAAAGCAGCGCGACAACCCGAGGCCGCGTTTCATCGGTGGCTCGATCACTGGCCAAGGCAAGGCCCGCCGTTTGCGTCATGTGCAGGCCCAGCCCGGTCATCAGGAAGGCCAGCGCGGCCAAGACCTCACCGGCAAAGGGAATATCGTGGACGACATCCCCGCCCAGAACGAGCAAGGCAAACGGCATGATCGCAAGCCCGCCGAACTGCCATAGCGAGCCAAACCAGATGTAGGGCAGCCGCTTCCAGCCGATAGCGCTGCGGTAGGTGTCAGACCGAAAACCCAGAAGCGCCCGGAAAGGCGCGATCAGCACCGGCAGGGCAATCATGAAGGCCACAATCATCGCAGGCACAGAAAGCTCCACGATCATCACCCGGTTCAACGTTCCAAGCAGCATGACCGAGGCCATGCCGACCGAGATCTGGAAGAGCGACAGGCGCAGAAGCTGACCCATCGGCAGGCCATCCGAGGCTGCATCAGCAAAGGGGATGAAGCGCTGCGGGATCCTCATGCGCGCAGCTCCATCGCCTGGCTGATATAGAAGCCCGAGGTGATTTGATCGACCGGGCGTAACAGGCGCCGGACACCACCGGCCTGCGCCGCTTCCGCGAGTCTCGCATGGCTGTGTGGGATCATCACGGGCGACCTGTCGGATCGCGGAAAAAGCTTGCCCGCATACCACATCGCCATGAGCGCAGGCGTACGTGGGGCGACAGTGAACACGGTCGTACCGCCCACGCGTTGCTCCAGCTTGGCAAGCGCTTTGGCGATGTCGGGCGCTGAATAGTAGATCAGGCTGTCCATCGCGAGCACATGGTCGAAGGTGCCCAAAGCCGGATCCAGCATGTCACCACTTTGGAAATCGACCAGATGGCGGTGGTGACGGGAAAGACGTTTTCTGGCGATCTCAACGAGGCTGGGCGAAATGTCGATTGCCACAACCTGCGCGCCCCGCGCGGCCAATTCGACCGTCATCTGCCCCGCGCCGCACCCCGCATCCAGAACGCGCTGACCGGTCAGATCTTCAGGCAGGCGGGACAGCATGAGATCGCGCATCCGGTCCCGCCCGGCGCGAACGGTTTCGCGGATCTTGGAGACCGGCGCGTCAGATGTCAGCGCCTCCCATGTTTTGGTGGCGGTCTTGTCGAAATAGGTCTCGACACGGGCCAGGGTTTGGTCATACGCCGCCATCAATCGAAACCCAGAAGTTCAAAGATATCGCGGTCTTCCATGGGCTCTGGCGCAAGCGCCTCCGTCCCGTTGAAGAGCGTTTCCGCCAGCCGGATGTATTCCTTGCGTGCCATCACGATGTCCTCTTCGTCTGGCATCTCAAAGAGCGTCTTCTTCTTCAGACGCGACCGCCGGATGGCATCAATGTCTGGCATGTGCGCGATCCGACTGAAACCGACCGTGTCGCAGTAGCGATCGACTTCGTCCGTATCGCGCGAGCGGTTCGCGACGCAGCCCGCCAGCCGCACTTTGTAATTCGAGGATTTTGCGCGGACAGCGGCAATGATGCGGTTCATCGCATAGATGCTGTCGAAATCATTGGCCGTGACGATAACGGCCCGATCCGCGTGCTGCAGAGGGGCTGCAAAACCGCCACAGACCACGTCGCCCAGAACGTCAAAGATTACGACATCCGTGTCTTCCAACAGATGATGTTGCTTCAAAAGCTTCACAGTCTGGCCAACCACATAGCCGCCGCAGCCTGTGCCAGCCGGCGGCCCTCCCGCCTCAACGCATTGCACGCCGTTGAAGCCTTCGGTGACAAAGTCCTCCGGGCGCAGTTCTTCGGGGTGAAAATCAACCTCTTTCAGGATGTCGATCACGGTCGGCTGCAACTGTCCGGTCAGTGTGAACGTACTGTCATGCTTCGGATCGCACCCGATCTGCAGCACTCGCTTGCCCAGCATCGAGAACGCGGCCGACAGGTTGGACGATGTCGTCGACTTGCCGATCCCGCCTTTACCATAGACCGAAAAGACCTTGGCCCCCTCCATCTTCATTGAAGCGTCCTGATGGACCTGCACAGATCCTTCGCCGTCCTGGCCTTTGAGAACTGGTGGATTTCTATCGAGCGGGCTCATGGCGTGTTCCTCTCTGTCACGTCGTGTCCCCTTCTCTGGGTTGAAAATATCCCTGGGGTCTGGGGGCAGCGCCCCCAGTTGGTCATGTGGTTTGCGCGATCATTCGTCATTCCGCGGCAATCCCTTCCAACTGATCTTCCAGCGCGTCCGCTGCATCCTGCAGTGCCGAGAGCGTGTCCGCATCCGGCTGCCAGTAGTCGCGGTCCGAAGCTTCCAACAATCTGTTGGCCATGCGGCTCGACGCTGTCGGGTTCAAATCGGCCAATCGCTGGCGCATTTCGTCATCCAGAACGAATGTCTCCGAGATCCGCTGATAGACCCACGGATCCACTTGCCCCGTCGTGGCCGACCAACCCACGGTGTTGGTGATATGCGCCTCGATCTGGCGCACGCCTTCGGGCCCGTGTTTCAAGAGCCCTTCAAAGAATTTTGGGTTCAGGCTGCGGCTGCGCGTCTCAAGCGCCACCTGGTCGCGCAGTGATCGCACCTTGGCCGATCCGCGCGTCTGGTCCCCGATATAGACCGCTGCATCTGACCCCCTCGCCCGCTTCACCGCCCGTGCGATCCCGCCCAGCGTGTCGAAGTAGTGGTCAACCGTTGTGACGCCCAGTTCCACGCTTTCGAGGTTCTGATAGGCGAGTTCCACATCCGCCAGCGCCTGCTGGAGCAGTTTCGGATTGGCTGCTGCCTTGCCATCGACGCCGTAGGCAAAGCTTTTGCGCGCCTCATAGGCATCGGCCAGTTCATCCTCATCCCCGAACGCGCTGCTATCGACGAGTTGATTGACATTCGATCCATAGGCGCCTTCCGCATTGGAAAAGACCCGCAGAGCGGCGGTCTTCATGTCAACGCCCATCTTCTCGGCATAGGCCAGCGCATGGGCGCGAATGAAGTTCCGCTCCACCGGCTCATCCGCTTCTGCACATTTGAGCGCTGCCTCCGCCAGCATCCGCGTCTGCAAGGGCAACAGATCCCGGAAAATCCCGGACAGGGTCATGATCACATCTATGCGGGGTCGCCCTAGATCTTGCAGCGGGATCAGATCAGCGCCTGCCAGCCGCCCGAAGCTGTCAAAGCGCGGCTTGCAACCCATCAAGGCCAGCGCCTGCCCGATCGGACCCCCGTCCGACTTGATGTTGTCGGACCCCCACAGCACCAGCGCGACCGACCGCGGCAGGCTCTCATGGGTCTTCAGCAGAAGTTCCGCCTGCTTGGCGCCATCGCGGCAGGCATATTCCGTCGGCATCCGGAACGGATCGAACGCATGGATGTTGCGTCCGGTCGGGAGAATTTCCGTGCTGCGGATCAGATCTCCTCCTGGCACCGGCGGGGTATAGCGCCCATCAAGCGCCCGCATCAGCGCGGCCAGCTCTGTTTGCTGCTGTAACAAGTGATCGACCCGTGCACGGGCCTCTTCATCCGCATGGGACATCAGGTCGAGGTATTCCTTGCGCGCCGCATCGCTGAGCGGGGCGCCCACGATGTGCAGGCCATCCGGGATCAGCGCATCTTCTGTTTCCAAGAGGCGCAGCCAAAGCGTATCTGGCGCAGTGCCGTCCATATCGACCGAGGCCGCCTGTTCGGCGATCAGCGCTGCGATCTCCTCACGCGTCTCATCCTCCGGCAGCAAGGCGCGCCAGCGCTGAAGGCTGTCCTTCAACTCGGCCAACCCCTTGTAAAGCCCCGCAGTTGCCAGTGGCGGCGTCAGGTGCGAGATCGTGACGGCATTCGACCGGCGCTTGGCCAGGGTCGCCTCGGACGGGTTGTTGGCCGCATAGAGATAGACGTTCGGCATGTCACCGATCAGGCGGTCCGGCCAATCGATGCCCGAAGGTCCCGCCTGCTTGCCCGGCATGAACTCCAGCGCCCCATGCATCCCGAAATGCAAAAGCACATCCGCCTCGAACGTGTTTTTCAGCCAAAGGTAAAAGGCACTGAACGCATGCGTCGGGGAAAAGCCCTTCTCAAAGAGCAGGCGCATGGGGTCGCCTTCGTATCCGAAGGTTGGCTGCAACCCGACAAAAACATTGCCCAACCGCGCCCCAAGGATGAAAACCCCCCGCCCATCCGACTGGATACGGCCGGGCGCTGGACCCCATTGTGCCTCGATATCGTCCAGCCAAGGCGTCTGCGCGACAATTGCATCAGCGGGCACGTGGGCGGCCACGTTGGCTTCTTGCCCATATGTGCCTGCATTGCCCTTCAGAACAATTTGGCGCAGGTCCGCCACATCTTCGGGCACATCCACCGAATAACCACGCGCCTTAAGATGACGCAGCGTGTTCAGCAGGCTTTCGAAAACATCAAGATAGGCCGCCGTGCCCGCAGCACCCGCGTTTGGAGGAAAACCGAAGAGCACAACGCCGACCTTGCGATCTGCCAGTTCGGAACGGCGCAGCCCGGCCTGCTTTTCGGTCCTGCGCACCAGCGCGTCGATCCGTTCGTGGCAAGGCGCCATTGCCTTGGGCTCAATGCCCGGTTGGCATCCTCCTGCACAGCCAAGGCACCCTTCTGGCCCATGACGCCCGGCGAAAACGGTGGGACATGTGGCGCCATCAAGCTCTGGCAGCGCGATCAGCATCGTTGTCTCGATCGGACCAAGGCCTGAGGCGCTGGCCGCCCACTGACCCAGGGTCTGAAATTCCAACGGATGCGCGGCGATGTAGGGCACATCCAGCGCCTTGAGCACGTCAACCGCAGCCGCGCTGTCATTATAGGCCGGACCACCCACCAGCGAAAAGCCGGTCAGCGAAACGAGTGCATCAACCCTGTCCTGGAAATAGGTGTCTATGGCCGGGCGCCCATCCAGCCCCCCGGCAAAGGCAGGCAAAACCCGGATGCCCCGGGCCTCGAAAGCCCGGATGACGGCGTCGTAATGCATCGTATCCGAGCTCAGGATGTAGGACCGCATCATCAGCAGCCCGACGGTCAGACCGTCCTTGGCACCCGGCAGATCGTCCGGGTTTGTGGTGATCCGTTCCGGCAGGTCGGGGTGATAGAGGCCCACATCGGGATAGTCGACCGGCAGGGCCGCCGTCGGCGCCGACGTCCAGCCCGTGTCCTTGGCATAGCGGTTCAGAAGGAAACGCAGCATGGCCTCGACATTGTCGTCAGACCCGCCCAGCCAATACTGCATGACCATGAACCAGGCCCGCAGATCCTGTGCCTTACCGGGAACGAACTTCAGTATCTTCGGCAGTCGGCGCAGCAGCGCCATGTTCTTTTCGCCAGAATTGCTGGAAGGTTTGGAAGACCCGCGCAACTTTTTCATCAATTTCATCGCACCGGAGGCTGGCGCCATCATGTCAAGGCTGCCCATCCGCGTCAGCTTGACGATTTCGGCATCCGCGATGATCCCGATCATAGCGTCGCAGGTGTCCCGGCGGGCGCGGAGCGCAGGAAGGATCCGGGCGACATGTTCTTCGAGGAACAGAAGGTTGGCTACGACGATATCAGCCTCGGCGATCGCGTCCTCGGCGGCTTCGAACGCGCCTGGACATTCCCCCCATTCTGCTGCGGCATGCACCGAAACAGACAGACCGGGATAGTCCTTCGACAGCTTGCTCATGGCCCGGTTGGCAGGTCCAGCCGCATGGCTGTCCAACGTCATGATGACCACCCGGTATCCAGGCAGGCAACCGCTTATTTGCAGATCATCGCGCATAATGGGCCTTTGCCTCATAAAGCGTATCGACAGAGATCTCGCTCACGCCCTTCATGGTCGCGAAGGTTTCAGTGTTACGCCGCGCCTTGCCGCGCACGAAAAACGGGATCTTCTTCAGTTCCTTTTCCGCATCCGACAGCCAGATTACGTCCCCTCCTACCTCTGATCCTGTCTTCTCTGGGTCTGAAATATCCCGGGGGGAGGCTGCAGGCCGGGGGGCAGCGCCCCCATCCCCGCGCGCCGCAGGCGCGTGGCCGCCATGGTGCGAAGGCCCCGCTGCATCATGAAACTCAAAATCGTCCCGAAACATATGCAGCAGATGCTCTTCCAGCCCCATGACCAGCGGATGCACCCACGTATCGAACAGAACATTTGCCCCTTCGATTCCCATCTGGGGCGAATAGCGCGCGGGGAAGTCCTGCACATGCACCGGCGCAGAGATCACCGCGCAGGGAATGCCCAGGCGCTTTCCGATGTGACGTTCCATCTGCGTGCCAAGGATCATTTCGGGCTGCAGCGCTTCGATCACCCGTTCGACTTCAAGATAATCGTCCGTGATGGTCGCCTCGACGCCGTACGCTTTGGCAAGCTTGCGAAGCGAACGGGCCAGCTCGCGGTTGTAGCAGCCAAGCCCGACCACCTCGAACCCCATCTCGTCCCGCGCGACGCGGGCGGCTGCCATGGCATGGGTTCCGTCGCCAAAAATGAAAACACGCTTGCCGGTCAGATACGTGCTGTCGACGGATTTCGAGTACCAAGGCAGACGCAGCCGACTTTCGTCGAGGTAAGGTGCTACCTCGGCAATCTTAGCGACTTCCGCCACGAAGTCCCTGGTGGCACCAACGCCGATCGGCACGGTTTTGGTGTAAGGCTGGCCCAGTTCGCGTTCCATCCAGCGTGCGGCACTTTCAGCCGTTTCGGGGTACATCAGCACGTTGAAATGCGCAGCCCCCATCCGGGCGATGTCGCTTGGGGAGGCCGTCATGGGCGCTACGACATTGACGCTGATGCCCATGTCGCTCAGGAGCGTGATGACTTCGGTGATGTCGTCGCGATGCCGGAAACCGAGCGCAGTCGGTCCGATCAGATTGGCACTGATCTGCGCGGTGCGCTCTGCCGGGCGGGCCAGGGCCTTCACGATCTGAAAGAAAGTCTCATCCGCACCGAAGTTTTCCTTGCGCTGATAGCTGGGCAGTTCCAGGGGGATTGTCGGCACCGGCAGGCCGATGTTTTCTGCCATCCCGCCAGGATCATCCTGGATAAGCTCCGCCGTGCAGGATGCCCCTACGATCAATGCTTCGGGCTGGAAGCGTTCGTAGGTGTCTTGCAACGTCTTCTTGAAAAGATCCGCAGTGTCGCTGCCCAGATCACGCGCCTGGAATGTGGTGTAGGTTACCGGCGGGCGGTGATCGCGGCGCTCGATCATTGTAAAGAGGAGATCGGCATAGGTGTCGCCCTGCGGGGCGTGCAGGACGTAGTGAAGGCCCTTCATGCCTGTGGCCACGCGCATGGCGCCGACATGGGGTGGGCCTTCATATGTCCAGACGGTCAGTTTCATGGCCGCCCTGCATGGGGGCCAGACCCCAAACCCCCGGGATATTTTTGACCCGGAGAAGCAGCAGAACCGTCCAAGGCCAGCATGTCGGCACGGCGGATCGGGCGCGAGAAGAGCCCGGCAAGATCGCCAGCCTGTTCGTAGAAATGCACCGGTGTGAAGACCAGCTCGATCGCCCATTTGGTGGCGAGACCTTCGGCTTCGAGCGGGTTGGCAAGACCGAGGCCGCATACCGTCAGATCCGGGCGCGCGGCACGGCAGCGGTCAAGCTGAAGGTCGACATCCTGTCCTTCGGAAAGCGTCGGCACTTCGGGCAACAGGTCAAGATCCGGGCCGACGATGCCCTTGTGGATGAAAGGCGCACCTACCTCGACGGCCTCCATGCCGCATTCGCGGGTCAGGAAGCGGGCCAGCGGGATTTCAAGTTGGCTGTCGGGAAAGAAGAAGATGCTCTTGCCGCGCAGCGCATCGGAAGCCTGGGCAATGGCTTTGCGCGCACGGGCGCGGGGCGCTTCGGTGGCGCGGGCGAAGATATCCTCATCAACGCCAAACTCATGGCCGATGGCGCGCAACCAGGCTGTCGTGCCCTCCTCCCCAAAGGGGAAGGGCGCCGGGATATGGCGCGCGCCGCGCCGTTCAAGGGCGGCATGCGTGTCGCCCAGGAAGGGCTGCGTAAGGGCAAACAAGGTGTTTTCACCGATGCCAAGATCACTATCGGCGCGGGGCGCAGGCAATACGCGCGCCGAAACGCCCATCTGCGCCAGCAGCGACAGGGCCTGTTCTTCGACCACATCGGGAAGCGCGCCAACCAACAGCAATTGGCGTTCGTCGGTCGCGGGCAAGACAGGCACCATGGAGGCCAAACAGGCATCTTCGCCCTGGGTGAAGGTCGTCTCAATGCCCGAGCCCGAGAAGTTCAGCACACGGACCGAGGGCGCATGGCGCTCGGTCATCCGTTCTGCGGCCCGAGCGAGGTCCAGCTTGATCACCTCGGAGGGGCAAGAGCCGACCAGGAACAACTGGCGAATGTCCGGGCGGCGGGCCAGCAGTTCATCGACGACGCGATCGAGTTCGAGCTGGGCATCAGCAAGACCGGCCAGATCCGTCTCCTCAAGGATCGCCGTACCGAAGCGAGGCTCGGCGAAAATCATCACGCCAGCGGCGGATTGCAGGAGATGGGCGCAGGTCCGACTGCCGACCACGAGGAAGAACGCATCCTGCATCTTGCGATGCAGCCAGATAATTCCGGTCAGACCGCAGAACACCTCGCGCTGGCCGCGTTGTTTGAGAATCGGCGCATTGCGGCATCCGGTGCTTTGAGGGGGCGGCGCAAGCTCGGTCATGCCGCCACCTCTGCGGTGGCCATCTGCAACCGCGCTGCGCGCAGTTTAAGGACGAATTGCGCGGCGTTGATCACGTAGACGGCGTAAGCGGCAAGCGCCAATAGCATCAGTTCGACCGGGGCCAGAGCGTCGGTGAACAACGCCCAAAGATAGGCGGTGTGCAGCGCGATCACCAAGAAGGAAAAGACGTCTTCCCAGAAGAAGGCCGGAGCCAGAAGGTATTGACCAAAAACAACTTTTTCCCAGATCGCGCCAGTGACCATGATTGTGTAGAGCAGGCCCGTCTTGACGATGATTGACCATGTCGCGATGCCATATCCTTCGCCCGTGGAAAGGTAGCGCAAAACCAGACCGAGTGAGATTAAGAAGACCAGGAATTGGAGTGGAGCCAAAACGCCCTGGACGGATGTCCAGATGGTCGCATCCCTGCGGGCGCGCTCTTCCTCGGTGTAGAGTCCGAGCCTGTTGTTTTCGGTAAGTGTCCGCTTGGACATCAGGGTGGCCCTCACATCTCCTGTCGCATCAAAACTGCGCCGAGCCCGCCCAAGTGTCAATTAAAAGTTACACATTTTGATCTTTGATGAGTGGCTAGTTTGCCTTACACGTCTCGCGTTTTCTTATGTTTTTGAACTTATTCTCGTGTTTTTTGCAGGAATTCGATCTTACCGCCCCACTTGTGGCGCAAAAATGTCAAATATGATTGACATATTGCGGCGTGAGGCAGAGACTTTGCCCCATCAGCGACTCTGATGCGCGAGAGTTGTTCTTGGCGGTCTGTTCGATTGGAGAACACTGTGACCCGAGACGACACAAATGGCATGGAAAGGCACGACCCCTTCGCACGTTCTGATGTAGACGGGTTGGCTTCGCAGGTCATCTCGGTCTTGCGCGACCGGCAAGGTCCGGGCACGACGGGAACGCGGCAGTTCATTCTGGACTATTTGGTTAGGGTGATCATCGACCCCCGACAATTTGATGCGATGCTGGTGCTGGACCAGTTGCGGGGATACCGCCTGACCACGGACGCGATCATCGATCTATATGTACCAGAGGCTGCACAGCGGCTGGGCGAAGACTGGATGCGGTCGGATATCGACTTTGCGACGGTGACGATTGGCGCACTGCGCTTGCAAAATCTGCTTTCGGAGGCGGCGGCAGAGATCCCGCAGCTGCCGATATACGACGCCACACGTCTGAGCGCATTGATCATTGTCCCGGATGGTGAACAGCACTTTCTGGGTGCCAGCGTTGCCGGTGCGCAGCTGCGGCGTTTGGGATGCGATGTAAAAATATCGTTTTGTGAAACCCAAGACATGCTGCAGGACCGTCTGTCATACGATGCGCCGGATATGGTCCTGTTTAGTTGCGCCCGCTTGGCTGCCCTTGAAACCATCACCAAAACCGTTAAATCGCTTCGTTCATCTGTTGAACCGGTGCCGGTACTTGCCTTGGGCGGTCCGCTGTCGGGTAAGGCCGATGGGATTAGGGAGAAGACGGGCGTCGATCTGGTGACAAATACGGTTAAAGAAGTGGTGGCAGTCTGCACCAAGCGGTGCAAGGCTTTGGACGGTAGCTAATATGACCAGCGGCGGCAGCACGTTCTGGACAAGCGGTTCGGTCCCCTTGATAGAACCTGAGTTTCTCAGCAGCATCATCGGCGCCGCGTCGGACATCGCACTTGTTCTGGCTGCCAGTGGCACAATCCTGTCGGTGGTCCTGAACCAGAGCGACGACACGTTCGGAAATCTGCGGCATTGGGAAGGACGCCCGGTCACGGATTTCCTGACGAGCGAAAGCGTGGTGAAGTTCGAAGAGGCGCACTCAGCGTATCTGAGCGGAATCGAACAGACCAAACCGCTTGAGCTAAACCACCGCGACAATGCGGCCTGGCAGTATCCGGTGCGCTATACGTTTCATCGGTTCGGCCAGGAAGATGCCGTCCTGCTTCTGGGGCGGGATCTGAGGCCAATTGCTGAGACCCAACAGCAACTGGTCCAGGCGCAAATCGCGCTTGAGCAAGGGTATGAAGCGCGGCGCGAATTTGATGCGCGCTTCCGTGTAATGCTGGCCAATGTGGAAGATGCGGTTGTATTCGTGTCGACCCAGTCAGGTCGGATTGAGGACGTGAATGAGACTGCGGCGACGCTGTTGGGTATGCGCAGCGATGCGCTGATCGGTGCGACCTTTGCCAAGCTGTTCTCGGAACGGGCGGCATCGGAACTGACGGAAAGCCTGCTGAATGCGACGCTATCAGATGATGCGCAGCCCGTGGGCGTCCGCGTGTCGCGGACCCGGCGAGACATTGAGATCAAACCGGTCGTCTTCCGGGCCGGTGGTCAGAGGATCCTGATGTGTCGTCTTTATGTCGACCGCAAAGGCGGCGTGAGCCCTGATGGGACCGCGACCTCAGCGGCGAGCCTTTTCAAGGCGACCAGCGATGCGGTTGTCTTCATGGACCCAAAGGGCGCGATCCTATCGGTCAACGACGCGATGCTGGACCTGGTGGGCGGCGCGCATTTGTCTGATGTGGTCGGAAAATCGCTAAGCGACTATCTCGCACGAGGACAGATAGATCTTGGTGTTCTTTTGGACAATGCAGAGCGCGCGGGACAGATGCGCAGCTATGCCACCAAGATGGTCAACGCGCTTGGGGCGAAGTCGGCGGTCGAGATGTCGGCCGTGCGTCTTGAGGACGAGGGCAACGTATCGGTCGGTCTGATTGTCCGGGATGTGAACCGGATGGAGCCTGTGCGCGCCATTCCAGCCTCGCAGGGGGCGCAGACCCTGGCCGACCCCAGCCGAAGCGTGATGGATCTGGTCGGCTCGGCATCTTTGAAAGAGATCGTGGCCGAAACAACCGATGTGGTCGAAAAGATGTGCATCGAAACAGCCGTTCAGCTGACCCGGAACAACCGCGTTGCAGCCGCCGAAATGCTGGGCCTCTCAAGGCAAAGCCTCTACGTGAAGCTGCGCAAATACGGGTTGCTGCACAAAGGCGGCTGAAGATCAGGCCGGGCTTGGCGTGCCCTCGACCAGACCACGCAACGCTTCCAGACGCTCAACAATCTTGTTCCGACGCGGATGATCGTGGACGGCTTCGGCTGTCTTGTTGGTCAAGTTGATAAAAGCCGCACGCGCAGCGTCGTCCTTGAGATGAGCACCCAGATCAGGATCTATTCCGCCCGAAACATGCACCATGTCGCTTGCCAGAAAGTCCGGCAGGAAGGCCAGGTCCGGTTCCGGCGCCGGACCGAGCTGACCAGCCATAAACTCAAGCACCTCAAGCAGGTCCATGTCACGCATGGTCAGATGCCGGTCACCGTATTCGAGGATCGAATGGGCCATGATTACTCCAGATAGATCACGTTCTTGCCGCCATTCTCCATCGCAGCGACGCCTTCCTCAATAGCATTTCTGAGGCGTTCGCGCTGCAATGGCGACATATTCATCGTATCGACAACGATCGTGTCTGTCGCCGTATTGATCCGCATGTCTTTCAGGACCGAATTGGCGAGGCCGTCCACCATGCCATCGCGGATCTGGATCGCATCGCCGGTTGCCGAATTGATCAATGGACCTTTCAGGCTGACTGGCACGTCATCCACATAGAAATCAACGCCCAAATCATCGTCGCCTGGCAAGCGGAATTCGCCATCAATGACTTCATTCGCGCGAGCAGTTCCGACACCTTCAGCCATGTCAGGGCGGCCTTGCTCGTGATTATAACCGAAACGTTCGATATCGTCCGGATCAAGATCTGCCTGATCGGGCGCCGTGCGGGTCTGAGTTCGGTTAGGTACATCGTCGCCCAACCTGATCATATCGTCCGCGATATTATCGGCTGCACCCGCGACCTCATCCAGCTGTCTCGCGCCCAACTCGGCCAGTTCATCTGCACTTCCGGCGAGCATCCGGGCACCGCCGGTGATGATGCCCTTACCTGCCATCGCGACGTCGATGGCGAAACCGATCGTTTCGCCGCCCTGCTGGGCGCGATTGTCGATGGCGAATTCAGGGACGAAATCCTCGTTCATTGCGGCGTCGTGCATGCCTTCAGCCAATTCGATATGCTCGGCAGCCCGTTCGTCATTGCCAAAAAGAGACGCATAGCCCGCTGCCTGATACTGGTGCCCTGCTGCTTCCATTGCAGAGCCTCTGGCAAAAATTTCGGCGATCGCGGAGAAGCCATTCACGATGCCTTTGCCAGCTCCGATGATCCCGTCAATCGGGTTCTCAAGTGCAATCTCGATGTTTTCCGCGATCGTGGCGTCACCGCTGACGATCCGGTTCAGGTCAGAGGCTTGTGCGCCGTTCAATTGCGCAGCCACTTCGGTTCGAACGGCCACGGCCATTGACGGATTGGTTTCAGCCAGCTGCTCGATATCGTAGGCCAGCGAGTTTACGTCGAACGTGGTCCGGGTCGTGCCGGCCCGTGTGCCGTGGGTGTGGGTGTGCGCTTCGATCAAGTCGGTGGCCATTGCACTGGCTTCGGCCATATCAACAGGTTCGGGTGTCGCATCGCCCAACAAGGCCGCGTCGGCCAGGTGTTCTTTCTGAAGCTCGGCGTTCACGGCCGCCTCAAGCTGTTCGGCATCGACCATCTCGGATGCTGCATTGTAGACATCACCGCCAAGTGCGGGATCCGTTCGGGCAACATCAACAATATCCGCCGCAACGCCCTGCATGTCGGTCGTTGTCACGGGATCTTGTCCACGTCTCGCGTTCTGCGTTCGCGTGTTATCGGCGATGATATCTTCGGCGATGGCCTCCGGATCAGGTGCGTCGACCTCGACGGCCTGCTGTTCGAACCGCTCTTTGGCCTGCTGGCCTTCTGCGGCAAGGCGTTCCTGACTGGCGGCATAATCTTCTGCCGTTGGTGCCGCATTTTCATTGGCCGGCGCCTGATCACGCGCATCGGACATGGCGCGATCAACATTTTCACGCGTGGTTTCGCCTACGGAAGTTTCCGAACGGTCTGCACCATCGCCCGAGCGATCTGCACCGTCGTTGCTTGCACCTTCTGTGCCCATGAGAATGACCCTTTGTTCATACGGGTCGCCAGCATGCTCTGAATAGCAAACTAGTTTGAAGGAAGCTTGAAGCCCTGCGGCGGATGGTTGCGGCCCGCGTCAAGCGGCTGGACACGACTCAAAGTGTCAGACATAGTTTACACATGGATGTCACGTCCTCCATACAGTCGCGCCGTTTTCCCGAGCCTGCTGCGGCCCTGCGCCTGATCAAACCGATCACGTGGTTCCCACCAATGTGGGCTTATCTGTGCGGCGTGATCTCTTCCGGGGTCGCCCCGGCAGAGCGTTGGTATCTTGTGCTTTTGGGCGTCGTTCTGGCTGGCCCCGTCGTTTGCGGGATGAGCCAGGCTGCGAACGATTGGTGCGACCGTCATGTGGACGCAATCAATGAACCGGGCCGCCCAATCCCGTCGGGCCTTGTGCCTGGGCGGTGGGGTCTTTGGATCGCTTTGGCGATGTCGCTGCTTGCGCTCCTGATCGCCTGGCCGCTTGGGCCCTGGGGCTTTGGCGCTACGGTTTTGGCGGTGCTCGCCGCATGGGCATATTCAGCGGAACCAGTGCGCCTGAAGCGGTCGGGTTGGTGGGGGCCGGGCCTCGTGGGCCTCAGCTATGAAAGCCTGCCCTGGATCACAGGTGCCGCTGTGCTTAGCGCTGGCGCGCCGCGGATCGAGGTGCTTGCCATCGCCCTGCTTTACGGACTGGGGGCGCACGGGATCATGACACTCAATGATTTCAAGGCGCTGGAGGGCGATCGGCAAACGGGTGTAAATTCCCTGCCCGTCACTCTTGGACCGCGCCGCGCCGCACAAGTGGCCTGCATCATGATGAGCCTGCCGCAGATGGCGGTCATCGCCCTTTTGATCGGTTGGAACAGACCGTTCCACGCCATGGCTGTTGGCGCCGTGCTGGCCGCGCAATTCTGGGCCATGCGCATCATGTTCCGCAACCCCAAAGCGAAGGCGCCCTGGTACAACGGCACGGGCGTCCTGCTTTATGTGAGTGGCATGATGATCACTGCCTTCGCGCTCAGGGGGCTTTCATGACGCTGTCCTGGCTTTCGATCATTAGGCTCGGCCTTGTTCAGATGTGCCTCGGGGCGATTGTGGTGCTCACAACCTCAACGCTCAACCGGCTGATGGTTGTTGAACTGGCCTTGCCTGCGGTTTTGCCCGGTCTGCTGGTGGCGCTGCATTATGGCATACAGATCACACGACCAAATTGGGGGTTTCTCAGCGATACGGGCGGGCGCAGGACGCTTTGGATCGTCGGCGGGATGGGCGCGCTTGGGCTTGGCGCTGTTTTGGCCTCCTACGCGATCATCGTTTTGGCTGAGAGCTTTGCGGCAGGGATGGCATTGTCGATCTTTGCTTATGCCCTGATTGGCCTTGGGGTTGGGGCCTCGGGAACCTCCTTGCTCGCGTTGCTGGCGACAGCGACGGCGCCGAACCGGCGGGCAGCGGCAGCGACGATCACCTGGTTGATGATGATCGCCGGGATCGCTGTAACGGCGGGTGTTGTCGGCGCGATGCTGGATCCATACTCGCCCGAATTGCTCATGCGGATCGTTTGGACGGTTGTTCTGGCTGCCGTCGGACTGACAGTGCTGGCGACGGCAGGCATCGAAACCAATGTGGTCGCGCGGGCAGAACCAGACCCGATGCCCTTCCTGCAGGGCATGGCCGAGATATGGGCAGAGCGTGAGGCAAGAAACTTCACCCTTTTCGTGTTCCTGTCGATGACAGCCTATTTCATGCAGGAACTGATCCTTGAACCTTACGCAGGTCTGGTTTTTGCCTTCACGCCGGGTCAGTCGACATCCCTTTCGGGTGTACAAAACGGCGGTGTGTTCGTCGGTATGGTGCTGGTGGGCATCATGGCCACGGGCCTTGGCAAAGGATCGCTGAAAAGCTGGGTGATCGCAGGTTGCCTAGGATCCGCTCTGATGCTGTGCGGGATCGCCATGCTTGGCCAGATGGGCCCAGGCGCGCCGCTGGTGGCTGCGGTCATGGGCCTTGGTTTTTTCAACGGTGTTTTCGCGGTCGCTGCCATCGGATCGATGATGGGGCTGGCCGGACAGGGACGCGAACAACGTGAAGGTACACGGATGGGCCTGTGGGGCGCTGCCCAAGCCATTGCCGCAGGCTTCGGCGGACTGACCGGGGCATTCTTCGTCGATATGGCACGGCGCACATTGCCCGACGCGGACGCCTTCGCGGCCGTTTTCATATTCGAGGCGGGGCTGTTTCTGGCCGCCGCCTATCTGGCGATGCGCGTTATGGAACGCGGGCGCCCCAATGCAACTTTGGTGCCGGGGGAATGAGATATGTATGATGTCGTCGTCGTGGGCGGAGGCCCTGCCGGGGCCACAGCCGCCGAGGATCTGGTCAGATCGGGCCACAAGGTCGCCCTGCTGGACCGCGAAGGCCGGATCAAACCCTGTGGCGGCGCCATTCCGCCACGCCTGATGCAGGACTTCCACATCGGGGAAGAGCAACTGCTGACAAAGGTCAACACTGCGCGCATGATCTCTCCCACCGGGCGTCAGGTCGACATTCCGATCGAGAACGGTTTTGTCGGGATGGTCGATCGTAAGGATTTCGACCCTTTCCTGCGAGAGCGGGCCGTAAAGGCCGGGGCCAAGTATTTCGTGGGCACTTTCGTCAGGGTCGATAGGGAGAGCGGAACCGCCGTGATCTACCGCGACAAGGCCAGCGGCGAAGAACGCGCCCTGCCTTGCAAGTTGATCATAGGTGCGGATGGGGCCAAAAGCCGGGTCGGTCTGGCCGAGGTGGAAGGAGCCGACAAGGTGCCGCTGGTCTTCGCCTATCACGAGATCATCAAGGCGCCTGAGGCAACGGCCACATACGATCCATTGCGCTGCGACGTGATCTATGACGGTGCAATCTCGCCTGATTTTTACGGATGGGTCTTCCCGCATGGTGGCACGACGAGTGTGGGCATGGGCACGGAAAACCCGGACGTGAACCTCAAGGACGCGACGGCCGCTTTGCGCATGGCCTCAGGTCTTTCGAACTGTGAAACGCTGCGCAAGGAAGGCGCGCCCATTCCGCTGAAACCGATGGATCGCTGGGACAATGGCAAGGATGTTGTGCTGGCGGGCGATGCAGCGGGGGTGGTCGCCCCATCATCGGGTGAGGGGATTTACTACGCCATGGTGGGCGGTCGTGTCGCTGCGACGGCATGTGCCGCCACACTCGCTTCAGGCCGTGCTAAAGACCTGCGACTGGCGCGCAAATTGTTCATGCGCGAACACAAGACCGTCTTCCGGGTGCTGGCTTCGATGCAGAACGCATATTATCGATCCGATGACCGACGCGAACGCTTTGTGTCGCTCTGTCACGATATTGACGTGCAGCGCCTGACATTCGAAGCTTACATGAACAAGAAGCTCGTGAAGGCACGGCCGCTGGCGCATCTGAAGATCGGTGTGAAGAATCTGGCCCACCTGACGGGCTTGGTCCGTGCGGAGCATGTATGACGATCATGATCCCGGCCTGGGTGAACGGCACGCTGACACCTGTTGAAAAGCTGGCAGCGCATCAGCGCGGGCTGCGACACAAGGCCGTTTCGGTATTCGTGATCCGGGGCACGGAGGTGCTGATGCAGCGGCGAGCTTTGGGTAAATATCATACACCAGGACTTTGGACGAACACCTGCTGCACGCATCCACGATGGGACGAAAAGCCTGCGGCCTGCGCCATCAGGCGATTGCGCGAAGAACTGGGGATCACCGGATTGGCCCCTGCGCATAGGCACCATCTCGAATACCGGGCGGATGTAGGGAACGGTCTGATCGAACACGAAGTCGTTGACGTGTTTCTGGCCCGCGCGCCGTGTGATCTGCGTGTGACAAAGAACACCGACGAGGTTATGGAAACGGAGTGGGTCGATTATCACGATCTCATGGCACTCGTGAAGCGCAGACCAGAACGGTATACGCCGTGGCTGCGGATCTATCTGGCGGATCATGCGGATACGATCTTTGGGCCAGATTTGATCCATGCAGCACGGGTGTGACATCCTCACCCTTTAACTGAGATCAGGTGCGCCTAGGTTGACGTGGCGATGACCCAAGCCAAGCCAGTGCTGATCGCGCGCGATCTGACCAAATCCTACACCACAGCCGAAGGCACCCTGCCCGTACTTCAGGGTGTGTCGCTTGAGGTGCAACCGGGCGAAAGCGTTGCTCTGACCGGCGAAAGCGGGTCGGGCAAAAGCACGCTCTTGCATTGTCTGGGCTGTCTCGATGCGGCGGATGACGGTATCATCGAACTGGAAGGCGCCGCACTGAGCGGGCTTGATGAAGAGCAGCGCGCCGACATGCGCCGTGACCGGGTCAGCATCATATTTCAGCAGCTAAACCTCATCCCGTCGCTGAATGTTGAGAAAAACCTGGCCTTTCAGGCTCGGCTCAACGGGCGGCACGATCCGGAATGGCAGGCGAAACTGACGCGACGGCTGGGCCTTTCGGATCTCCTGAACCGCTACCCCGAAGAGCTTTCGGGCGGACAGCAGCAGCGCGTGGCGATCGGGCGGGCCATCGCACATCGGCCAGCGCTTGTGCTGGCCGATGAACCCACTGGCAATCTGGATGAGGCGACGGCACGGCAGGTGCTCGACCTGCTGCTGGAGCTGGTGACTGAAACACAGGCCGCCCTGCTGATGGTCACGCATTCGCCCATGATCGCCGCGCGGCTTGACCGCGTGTTGCATCTGCGATTGGGCCAATTGACATGAGCCGCGTCGCGCTATCAGCGCTTCTCGCGCATTGGCGGCGTCATCCCATCCAACTCATCGCGCTGGTCGTCGGGCTTGCCCTCGCCACAGCGCTGTGGTCCGGCGTTCAAGCGATCAATACGGAAGCCAAACGCAGCTATGCCAAGGCTGCCGCACAGATGGGACAGGGCACTCTGGATCGCCTGACCGGTTCAAGCATCACGACCGAAGATTTCGCCGCCCTCCGCCGGGCGGGTTGGCAGGTGTCGCCGGTGCTTGAAGGACGCCTGCCCGGCACGACGCTCACCTTGCAGGGTATCGAACCGCTCAGTGCGCCACCGCAAGCAGGTCTGGCGGCAATCTTTGACGGCAGTGTCGATTTGGGAGCCTTCATATCGGAACCTGGTCTTTTGCTCGGCACGCCGGAAACGGCGGCTGAAGTACAGGAACTGGGACGACCACTACAGATCATCGCTGACATCGCACCAGGTACGGTCGTCACAGACATTGGCACGGCGCAACGGATCCTGGGGCGCGATGACATCTCTTATCTGCTGATCGCGGAGAACCAGCCTGTGGGCCTTCCGCCGATCGGCCAGATAAGCCGCCTCACACGCGTCACACCCGATGATACCAGTGACCTTGCGCAACTGACGCGCAGCTTTCACTTGAACCTGACGGCTTTTGGCTTTCTGTCATTCGCCGTCGGGCTTTTCATCGTACAATCGGCCATCGGTCTGGCTTTTGAGCAAAGGCGCAGCACGTTCCGCACGCTCCGCGCCCTTGGCGTCAGCTTGCGGAAACTGCTAACACTCCTTGGGCTTGAACTTTCTGGATTTGCATTGATTGCGGGGCTTCTGGGACTGGCTTTGGGCTACGTTATCGCGGCCACCTTGCTGCCGGATGTCGCGGGCACGCTGCGCGGGCTATACGGTGCGCAGATTTCCGGCACGCTTCGCTTTGATCCGGTTTGGGCGCTTTTGGCCCTGGCCATGACATTGGCCGGTGCCGCTGCGGCAGGGGCGCAGGCCTTGTGGCGCGTCGCGCGCATGCCGCTTTTGGCCCCGGCCCAGCCCCGCGCCTGGGCACGTGCTTCAGAACGCATGCTGCGGCTTCAGACGCTGTCCGCGCTGGCGCTTCTTGCCAGTGCTGCCTTGCTGGCCTTTTTCGGCGGATCGCTTCTTGCGGGTTTTGCCTGCCTCGCCGCCTTGTTGCTGGGGGCGGCGCTGGCGCTGCCGGGGCTCATGATCAGGCTGCTTGACGGGCTTGGATCTTTTGCGCGAACACCCCTGTCCGAATGGCTTATCGCGGACACGCGCCAGCAGGTGCCCGCCCTGTCGCTGGCACTGATGGCGCTGTTGCTCGCGCTGTCGGCGAATGTTGGCGTCGGCACGATGGTCGGATCATTTCGCGGTACATTTGTCGGCTGGCTGGATCAACGACTGGCATCCGAGCTTTATCTATCCGCCCGTTCTGAAGACGAGGCTGAAGAAATTGCGGATTACCTGCGCCCCCAAACCGACGCTTTGCTGCCGATATGGTCCATCGAGGGCCGCGCGGCAGGCCAGCCCGTCGACATCTACGGCATTGTGGACCACGCAACCTATCGCGACAACTGGCCTCTTCTGGATCAAAGCCCGGATGTCTGGCAAGCGCTCGCTGATGGGCCTGGGGTCCTGATCAATGAACAACTGGCCAGACGGAACGATCTTTGGCCCGGTGACACCATCGAGATCGACAGCGATTGGTCCCCAACAATCGTTGGGGTCTATTCCGACTACGGCAACCCCCGAGGACAGGTTATTGCCGGGTTCGATGCCTTGATAGCGCGCCATCCAGATCCCGAAATCCTGCGATATGCCGTGCGCGTTGACCCTGAGCGGGCGGAAGATCTGGCGAGAGATGTCGTAGACAGGTTCGATCTTCCACCGGCGAGCTTTGTCAATCAGGCCGATGTGAAAGCATTCTCTATGCGCGTCTTCGAACAAACATTCCTGATTACCGGTGCACTGAACATACTCACGCTCGCCGTGGCGGCCTTTGCGATGTTGACGAGCCTGCTGACATTGTCGGCCATGCGTCTGCCGCAGATCGCGCCGGTCTGGGCACTGGGTCAGCCGCCCCGACGGCTTGCGCGTTTCGAACTGCTTCGAACGGCCCTTCTGGCATTGCTGACATGGGCGATGGCGTTGCCGGTCGGATTGTGCCTCGCGTGGGTCTTGTTGGAGGTTGTCAATGTTCAAGCCTTTGGCTGGCGCCTTCCAATGTCCATCTTTCCATCGGATTGGGCATGGCTGGGTCTTTGGGCGTTGATCGCAGCAACTCTGGCAGCCCTCTGGCCGGTCCTGCGCCTCACGCGGTTGCCCAATGCCGCATTGTTGCGGAGTTTCGCCAGTGATCGCTAGAATCCTTTTTCTGATGTTGATTTGGCCAAGCGTGCTCGGGGCACAAGGCTTTGCGGGGCTCGGAACCAGCGCCGAAGGTTTCGCGACACCGTCACCCGACCGCGCGCTGGTCTTTCCGCAGGACCACGCGGCCCACCCGCCTTACCGCATCGAATGGTGGTATCTGACCGCAACGCTAACGGGTGCAGACGGGCAGGATTACGGCGTGCAATGGACGCTTTTTCGGTCTGCGATGAAACCCGAAGACGGCGAAGGCTGGGCAACGCCGCAGCTTTGGATGGGGCATGCGGGCCTAACGTCGGCCAATCGTCACCATCACGCGGAACGGTTGGGCCGCGGGGGCGTTGGCAGTGCCGGGGTCGATACAGATCCGTTTCGCGCCTTCATCGACGATTGGGAAATGCGCAGCGTCGCGACTAAGGGCGATCCATTTGATGCACTCAACCTGTCGGCGCGCGGGCGTGACTTCAGCTACGATCTCGATCTTACGGCCAAAGGCCCTTTGGTACTGCAGGGAAAGGCCGGATATTCGGTCAAATCCGCGGAAGGGCAGGCGAGCTACTATTACTCCCAGCCGTTCTATGAGGTTTCGGGCGTGATCGTACTGCCAACGGGTCCGGTTGAGGTGACAGGCCAGGGTTGGCTTGATCGGGAATGGTCCTCGCAGCCCCTGTCAGAGAATCAGGCAGGCTGGGACTGGTTTTCGCTAAGCTTCGCGGATGGCGCGCGGATGATGGGATTTGGACTGCGCAGCACTGACAGCAGCCACTTCACCTCGGCGACATGGATCAGACCGGACGGGACGACCACACCTTACGGCGACGGTGCTCTGCGTCTGACACCATTGGAAGAGACCGAGGTCGCTGGACGGATGATCCCGGTGCGCTGGCGCGTGCATTTGCCTCAGGAGGGTTTGGACGTGACCACATCCCCCCTGAACCCGCAAAGCTGGATGGGCACCTCTTTCCCCTATTGGGAGGGCCCAATTCGGTTTGATGGCAGCCACACCGGACGCGGCTATCTTGAGATGACCGGTTATCCGAGGGAGTAAGAAACGGGTTCTAACCAGCGCTATTGATGCTTGTGGTCACGTAATTGACCGCCAAATCCCTGTCCGAAAGGGACCATCCCCATGTGAAGGGATTGAAGACAAACCCTTTGCGATCCACGGGATCGACACCGGCTGCAGAAAGCAGGCCAAAAAGCTCTTCCGGGGTGATGAACTTTGACCATTCATGCGTTCCTTTCGGCAGCCAGCGCATGATGTATTCAGCACCCACGATCGCGGCGGCAAAGGATCTCGGCGTGCGATTGAGGGTAGAGCAAATCAGCAGACCACCCGGCTTCAAAAGCGTTTTACAGGCATTCAGAAAAACCTGCGGGTCCGCCACATGCTCGATCACTTCCATGTTGAGCACGATATCGAACAGCTCGCCCTGTTCAGCCAGCGCTTCGGCGGTGATGTGACGATAGTCGATGCTAAGGCCGGATTGTTGCGCATGGACTTGAGCGACAGGAATATTGCCTTCTGCTGCGTCGGCCCCAACGACGTCGGCCCCGAGACGGGACATCGGTTCCGACAAAAGCCCACCGCCGCATCCAACGTCCAGCAATCGGAGACCTGAAAAAGGGCTTGGCGCGGTCAGATCCCGATCGAACTCAGCGGCGATCTGCGCCGTGATGTAATCGAGTCGGCAAGGGTTCAGCATGTGCAGGGGCTTGAATTTCCCGTTCGGGTCCCACCATTCGGCCGATATCGCCTCAAATTTTGTGATTTCCCGGGGGTCAACGGTCGATTGATCCATTTGCATTTCAATCTCCATATGCTCTTTTCGCCCAGATGACTTATGTAGGTCTGTAATGGACAAAAATCTGGATCAAAAGCGCGCAGTTCAATACCTGTATCCTCCGGTCGATCCTTTCGATCAGCGGATGCTGGATGTGGGCGACGGGCATCAAGTCTATGTGGAGCAATGCGGCAACCCTACGGGCGTGCCGGTCATTGTCCTGCATGGCGGTCCGGGCGGCGGCTGCAGCCCGGCGATGCGGCGCTATTTCGATCCGAACTATTACCGGATTATTCTCTTTGATCAGCGCGGCTGCGGAAGATCGAGGCCGCACGCCTCGGTCACCAACAATACGACGTGGCATCTTGTTTCAGATATCGAACTGATCCGTACAACGCTGGATATCGACGCCCTGATCGTCTTTGGTGGGTCCTGGGGTGCGACACTGGCGCTTATATACGCCGAAACCCATCCGGACAGGGTACGCCATCTTGTTCTGCGCGGCGTTTTCCTGATGACGCAATCCGAACTTGACTGGTTCTATGGCGGCGGCGCTGGTCGGTTCTGGCCGGAAGTCTGGCAGCGTTTCGTGGGGCTAATCCCGGAAGATGAACGCGGCGATCTCATTGCGGCTTACAACAGGCGGCTCTTTTCCGGCGACATGGTGACGGAAACCCGGTTTGCGCGGGCCTGGTCGGCTTGGGAAAATGCCCTGGCGTCGATTCATTCCACAGGTCTTGGCAGCGAGGCGCCCAGTGAATATGCTCGCGCTTTTGCGCGGCTGGAGAACCACTATTTCAGCAATGCAGGCTTTCTGGAATTTGACGGCCAGATCTTGGCCCATGCGGGTCGGATCAAACATATTCCGGGCACAATCGTGCAGGGCCGCTATGACATGATCTGCCCGCCGGATTCGGCCTACGCGCTGTCTAAAGCGTGGCCGGGCGGCGATCTGAAGATGGTGCGTTACGCCGGGCATGCCTTGTCCGAACCAGGCATCAGCGCGGAATTGGTTCGTGTCATGGACAGGATTTCAGGCCGATGAAACGCCTTGATCGCCGTGCCCTTTTTGCCTCTGGTGCTGCCGCCGCAGTTCTCGCGGCGACGGGCATTTCGGCGGCGCCCAAGCGCGGTGGCCGGTTGCGTGCCGCCCTGTCAGGGGCCGCGCGGACCGACAGCTGGGCCGATCCCGCCTCAGGGCTTTTCATGCGGGTGGCCGGACAGGGGATCCTGTTCGATACGCTGACCGAAATCGCTGCGGATGGTACACTGCGCAGTGAACTGGCGAGAAGCTGGACCTCCGATGCGGCGGGCCGGAATTGGGTGTTTGAACTTCGTGACGATGTGATCTTCCACGACGGGCAACCGCTGCGATCAGAGGATGTGGTCGCCTCGATCGGGCGGCGCGGGGGTTTCGAAAGGATTGAAACGCTGCAGGATGGTCGCGTCGCCATTGCCTTGCGAGCAGGTGACCCGAATCTGCCATTTCGTCTTGGCGGACCTGATCACGTGATCCAACCCGCCGATGAATCCCGGCGTGATCTAGGGGTTGGAACCGGGCTTTATCGCTTGCGACAGTTCAACCCCGGCCAACATCTTTTGGTTGAGCGGGTAGACAACCATTACAAAGGGGATGCGGCGGGCTGGTTCGACATGGTCGAGCTTGTTTCGGTTCCCGCCGAAGACGTTCGTGTGCAAGCATTAAATGAGCATCTAGTCGACACAGCCGATGTGCGAGATAGGCCGCGAATGCTGCCAAGGGCCGACTTTCACTGCCTACCGGATGACAATGATCCTGCGCAGATCCTCAGCAAGGATGTCGGACTCCCGGCGCGCATCGGCCAACACTGGCCGCTTGACAACTACCGGATGGCAGAACGTTGGTGGTTCAGCTGATCCACCCGGTCTTTCACACATAGACGTGATTGCCCGAAGCGCTGTGATCCGGCATACTTCGCCCAGCAGTAAATGAGCGGCAAAAAATGACCGCTGTGCAATGAGGTGTGTGAAATGGTACGGATCTCGATCCTGCTTTTTTTGATGTTTGCGCTGGTGGCCTGTGGTGGGCGGCGAGACCCGCCCGTCCGGTATGTGGCGGCCCCGACAACAACAACCCCTGTATTGTTTGCGAGCGGGCCTATTTCGCGCGCCTGCATGGCAAGCGATCGCCGCGCGGCAAGCTCGACCCGGTGTGGATGCGTTCAGGCAGTGGCGGACCAAAGGTTAAGCGATGTCGATCAGAGACGTGGCGCATCCTATTTTGACGACCCCCACGCGCTTCAAGAGGTTCGCCAATCGGACAACGCGTCGAACGAAGCCTTCTGGGAACGCTGGAAAGCTTATGGCGCGGAAGCAGCGCGGCTTTGCACATCATAAGGTGGGTTCGGGTCCGAGGTCGATGATCAGCCACATCTTGGCGTAGAATCCATCTAGGCAAAGGCGCGTTCCAGCTATGGGCGTTGAGCAATGAGATGTGGCGCTTGAGCCCAGAATTTTCTGGTTGGCAAGCCGATGCAAAATGGTCTCGTCGAAAGGTTCAACGCTCGGATGCGCGGGGAATGCCTGAACGGGCACCTGTTTCTGTCTTCGCGCCATGCCCCCGCATGATTGCGGCATTGCGCGCCGGCCACAATAACCACCGGCCTCACTCTAGCCTCGCCGATCTGACGCCATATGAATATGCTAACCGGTCACATCGGGACCAAACCCTGAACAGAGCCAACCTATAAACGCGCACTCTAAGCGAAGCAGGTTACTTGCAGCATGGCGGCCTTGTCTTGGTCTGCCGGTCAGCTCGCTCGCAGCAACCCTGCGAAGATGGCGGCGCACGTCAACATGAGGGTCGCTGCACCCAACAAGAGGGGAAGACCACCCATCTGATACGTGAGCCCGGAAAGCAAAGTCCCCAACAAACGCCCTCCGGCGTTCGCCATGTAGTAGAAGCCGACGTCCATTGTGACACGCTCAGCTTTTGTAAAGGTCAAGATCAGATAGGAGTGGAGTGCAGAGTTGATGGCGAAGATTGCCCCAAAGGCAAGCAAGCCCACAACCAAGATAGTGGTAAGCCAAGTTTGAGGGCCATCTGCAGCCAAGGACGTGAACGCAAGGGCTGCAGGGATCGCCGCAAGGGACCAGGCCCACCCCTTGGCCGCACCCACCAGCTCACCCTCGGGCCGCGTTGATGCTTTCAGCAATCGCGGTGCCGATACCTGAACAAAACCATATAGGATCACCCAAACCGCCATAAAGGTGCCTATCATGAAGAAGGCCGCCCGGTTTCCGGCCAGGCTGCCGTCCGACAGCACCGCATAGAAGTAGATTGGGATGCCCACGACGAACCAGACGTCGCGGGCGCCGAACAGAAACACACGTGCCGCCGAGAGCCAGTTCACGTTGGAAGACTTGGAAAAGACTTCTGAAAACTTTGCGTCTTTCCGGCCTTTCGGCAAGCCCGGCGGCATCGCGATCAACACGGCCAGCAGGATGACCGCGAGGATCACAGCCATCCCGAGGACAGCCCAAACAAAACCAATAGTGGCCAGTAGCCCCGCGCCTAACAGGAAACCAAGGCCCTTCACCGCGTTCTTCGAGCCGGTGAGCAAGGCGACCCAGCGGAACAGCCCGCCGTCCTCTGAAGGGGCCAGCAGTTTCACTGCGGATTTTGAGGACATCTTGGCCAAGTCCTTGGCGACGCCGCTCGCCCCCTGGACCACCATCACATAAGCCACTGAGAGACCAACCGCCCATGTCGGATCGAGTTGGGCCAACGCCAGAAGCGCCAATACCTGAAGGCCGAGGCCCGCATAGAGGGTGGAGGTCAAACCAAACCGAGCGGCGATCCACCCTGCGCAGAGGTTTGTCACCATTCCGGCGATCTCATAGAGCACAAAGAGGTAAGCGAGCTGCACGGGCGTAAACCCGAGCGTATGGAAGTGCAAAAGCACGAGCATTCGCAGCGCACCATCGGTCAGCATAAATGCCCAATACGTCGCCGTGACCGCGATGTAAGCTGACAGCCCCTCGGGTCGAGCGGATATGTCTGTCACACTGAAGCTCCCACCATCAACGCCACATCGACAAGGCGATGTGCGTACCCCATTTCGTTGTCGTACCAGACGTAAACCTTCACCTGTGTACCGTTGATCACCATGGTCGATCGTGCGTCCACGATGCCGGAACGTTCATCATTGGTATAGTCGGTCGAGACGAGCGGGCGTTCTTCGTAGCCAAGGATACCTTTCAGCTCACCTTTGGCTGCAGTCTGGAAGAGCGCATTAATCTCCTCTGGTGTCGTTTCACGCTCAACTTCGAATACGCAGTCCGTCAGAGATGCGTTGAGGAGCGGTACTCTGACTGCGTGGCCGTTCAGACGGCCGATCAATTCTGGATAGATGAGCGTGATCGCCGTCGCGCTGCCGGTGGTTGTCGGGATCAGCGAGTTCAACGCCGAGCGCGCCCGGCGCAAATCCTTGGCGGGTCGGTCCACGATAGTCTGGGTGTTTGTTACATCATGGATTGTCGTTATTGACCCGTGCTTGATGCCCAGGTTCTCGTGTATGACTTTTACAACCGGCGCAAGGCAGTTGGTCGTACAGCTCGCCGCTGTGACAATCCTGTGCCGACCAGCCTCATAGGTTTCGTGGTTCACGCCATAAACAATATTTGCGGCATCACCGTCCTTGACGGGTGCTGAGACCACCACCTTTTTCACACCCGCTTCAAAATATGGGGCGATCTTGGCTTCGGTCTTGAAGACGCCTGTGCAGTCGATGACAACATCCACTCCATCCAAAGGAAGATCGTCAATGGCATTCGTTCCGATGAACGACAGGCGCGTCCCATCGACGGTCACACTATCGGCGTCATGAGAGAAATCTGCATTCCACCGACCGTGAACCGTGTCAAACTCTAGAAGATGCGCGTGCATCTCGGGATGGCCCATGGAGTCATTGATCCACGCGATCTGTGCACCACGCTCCAAAAGAGGCTTCAGGGCCAGTTTTCCAATCCGGCCCAATCCGTTCAGCGCATATGTGGTCACGCAGACGTTCCTTCGTTGGTAGCGGCGATGTCATCGACGGCATTCTGCAGGGCAATGCGGTCCAAAGATGCGATCGGAAGCGCGGTGAATGCCTTGATGCGATTGAGAAGCACGCCGTAGGCTTGATGGAAAGCTAGGCTCATTTCAGCATTCGAACCTTCGACTTTCACAGGGTCAGGCATGCCCCAATGTGCACTCACCGGCTGGCCTGTCCATGCACGGCACTCTTCGTTTGCAGCCTGGTTGCAGACCGTGAAGACGAAGTCGAAGCCCGGCGCATCCTCACCTTGGAAGACAGACACGTTCTTTGCTTCGAGAACCGAAACATCATGTCCCTTCTGCTCCAGAACTTCGAGCGCGAAGGGATTGAGTTCGGAGCGCGGCTTCGTCCCGGCCGAATAGGCAACAAATCGGTCTGCTGCTTCTTTACTCAGAATGGACTCCGCAAAGATAGACCGGGCCGAGTTACCGGTACAGATGAAAAGGACGTTGTACTTGCGTTCGGTCATGGAACTGTCTCCACTGAGGGCAAATGAAGCAGGGGGTGAGCAGATGTCTGGGCGACCTCGGCAGCAATCGCGGAACAGGTAGTCGAAGGTCTCGCGTGCGGCGTCGACGTGGATCGCATAGCGCAGCGAGGTGCCAACACGCTGCTGGGTGACCAGGCCCGCCTGCATCAGCGCACCTATGTAAGTCGAAAGCGTGTTGGGTTTGATCTCAAGTGCGTGCGCTAGCTCGGACGCCGGCACGCGGTCCGGGTAGCGGCGCATGAGCAGCCTGAACAAGGCCAAGCGTTGCGGATGGCCAAGCGTGGAGAGGCGGGTGGCGATCAATGATTCCATATTTCATGAAATACTGAATCAATAGCCTTGACGCAATGAGCTGAATTCCATTTCATTGTATAAATCGTCGGTGTATTGAGCGCACGGCCCATTGATGTCCGCTTTGCTGCATGATTCACGGTTCGAAAGACGGGCGGTGAGCCCGTCTGATCTCTTCCGGCTGACCGAG